>JACKQG010002356.1_pt1 | contig 24848 bp, 22 predicted proteins | sample 8237621 | NCBI WGS metagenome assembly JACKQG01 (sample SAMN15677084, study PRJNA649215) | marine metagenome | biome: marine; feature: Black Sea; material: saline water; isolation source: suspended particulate matter (SPM) from the Black Sea western gyre | collected 2013-06-09/2013-06-10 | depth... | reverse complement strand
TTTTCTTTGTACTTTTGCTATGGGTCATGGTTATTCTCCTTTCTTTTAAATTTATCCCAAATGGGTTGGGACTAATTTAATGGGAGACCGTGGCCCTTTTCACTACGCTTTTTCAAAGTACAGAAATTTATGGACATAACTTTGTTAATTTTATTATTAAGATCTCTTTTGTGTTAGACTCATTATATAATTCATTATAACTTTTTGTAGTCACCACTATTTTACTTTCCTCTTAAATATTGAGTATCGTGAGTTTTTTAATTCGTTATTATTGTATATTGTAGCACCTACCACCTTGATTTCTGGAGTAGAAAAAATGTATTTCAATTAATTGATTTTATTTTCATTTAAAATGTCGGAAGAAAGCAAAAACAAATTTATTAATTACAGTACCAGGACATAATATTAGGTTGTTACCATCTATTTTGCACTTTTTAACTTTACTGCATTGCTGATAATTATTTTTCCATCATTTTTAGAATGTTTTGGCAATTGTCAAGCAACTAAATATTTTTTTCTATAATTGATCTTATTTCCGATCCACTATAACCTATGCCTTTACTTCTCTCAATGAATTCTGTTTTTAATCCATATTTATTTAACTTATCAATAACTTGGGGATTACCAGTAACGCACACATCAAAATCTGGTAAATTATCAGGTGATGTACTGTTTACTATAGTTCCATTAATTAAAACAATTTCAAATTTAGGAAGATGTTTTAATACATTTTCAAATACATTTTTTATTTCCTCCTGTGACATTATTTTCTGTTCATCTTCAGTAATCCCCACTATTATTTTATCGTATTTATCATATATTTTCATTAACGTAATAATATGGCCAAGATGAACAGGCTGGAATTTACCGGGAAAGAATGCTGTCGTCATTTTTTTGTTTTTCCATTAATTCAATTTGTTTTTTTAAGTATACCTTTGTCTGTCTTACCTCTTCCATATATCTGATTAACTCATCAAATTCATATTCAATCTCTTTTAAATATTTTTTATTGTGGTCAATCTCTTTTTGTACATCAACATCCACAATATATTGACTTACATCAACAGGTTCTCCTTTCTTTAAGTCCCTTAAAGGTATATTTATACGTTCATTCTTCCTGAATGGGAAAAAATGTCTTGTAGTTCTGGGTGCGAATAAATTACCCGTTAAACCTCTTTCAATTACCTCTTCTTTAGAAATATTTGTTGGACCTTCAATCAAATGTCGATGTATTAATCTTGAACCAACTCTTATATGCTCATCTTTATAATCTGCAAATCTTACAGGTACCGTCTTATATCCATTCATTAAGAAAAAAATGTATCTATGACTACCATCTAAAACAATACCATTTTTTTTATCAGCGATAATGGGGGTTTCAACAATACCTTTATCTAATATCATTTTGGACAGGTTATTTAAATGGTATGGGAAAACCATTTCTAACGGTTTCAATCTACTAATTGGAACTATTATGTAATTATTTTCATTCATTTTTTTCAGAAATAAATATACAATCCCCCTGTAAATAACTCTCATCTTCTTTGCTAACTGACTGCTTCAAAGAGCCCCTGTATTCAAAACCAAGTGTTTGAAGAAGTGAATAGATTCCATCGAAAAGGGATTCATCTTCATATAATTTTTGAAAAGAACACTCCACAATTATAGCTTTTGCTTTTTTAATAGTTTCTAAACCACCCTTTATCACTTCATCCTCGAAACCCTGCACGTCCAATTTAATAAGAATATTTTTTTCAAGTTTTTCATTCACAAGAACATTGTCAAGAGTATCAACTTTAACTGATACTTCTTCGATCTTAGCACTGTGTGGATAATTACGTTTGTGCAATTCACCCATTGTTCTGAATGATGAGGCTGGATGCCAGCTGCTTTGATGAATATTACGGGTAAATTTCTGTTCGCCTAATCCAATGTTAAAAGTTTTGATCCTGTGTAAATGATTTGTTTGGGCGGTTAAGTGGTTATAACATTCAGGCAGAGGTTCAAAAGCATAGATAGCTGCATGCGGAAATAATTCAGCAAAGATAAGGGTGAATTCACCGATATTTGCACCAATGTCTATAATTGTGTGAATATTTGAATCTAATATCCATTGCTTGTCAAACAATTTGTATCTGTTATAATTAATCCCATTTTTTGTTAATCGTCTCTTTTTCCTAATATTGTCCAAGGTAAAACCATTTTCGTAATAAAAAGTTAATTTTCTTATTAAATATCCTAACGATCTTTTGCTTAGTGTTTTCAAATGTTATTTTTAATTGAATTTTTTATGAACGAAATAAATAAATTTCTTATAATAAATAAAGGTTTTAAATAGGTGGGGTTTAAACCTTCAGTTTGAATTTCATAATGCCCCTCTAGATTTTTAATAAGTACTTTACCTTGATATTGTTTACCTAACAGAATTTTTAATAGTGTAGATGTGGGCAGATTAACATATGGTTGTGATTCCATCAAATAAGCATTTGATTTTTTTGTGATCTGATTTTCATGTCTTCTAAATGCAGAAAAAACATGGTCAACAAAATATAGCTCAGAAAATTCAGCGAATTTTGTCCAAAGCACAAAATCGCCAGCGGCTTTTAAGTTTTTATCACAACCATGAACCTTTTCCCATAAGCTTCTTCTCCAGAAAACGGCATTTTGGTTTACTACATATGAATAGGGAGACTTATAAAAACCCCTTTTAAGTAATTCACGTTTGTATAATTTCTTTCGTGCTTTATCAGTAAAATTTCCAGAGGAATCAATATAGCCACATCTACCGGTGATCCAGTCAACTTCTGGAATCTGTGTAAATATATCAACTACAGTATGAAATGCATTATCAAAATAAATATCATCGCTGTTAATCCAGGCTAAGATTTCACCTGAACTTATGGCAAAGCCTTTACTGATGGCATCGTACATGCCACGGTCAGGTTCACTAACCCAGTATGTTAGTCTATCGGCGTATTTTCTAATAATATCTACACTACCGTCTGTACTAACACCGTCAATAATTATATACTCAAGATTGGGATAATCCTGATCCAGAACCGATAGAATAGTTTCTTCCAAAAAGAGCGCTTGGTTTAAAGAGGGGGTAACAATTGATATCTTGGGAAAAGTTTTTATCAACTGGTTTTACCGGCAAGCACAACTGCTTGCGCACCCCGCATCATCCCTTTATGAATAGATGATGATTCAGTAACAGAATATTCAAGACGCCATAAAAAGGCGACCGGCCAGTATAAATGCCATACACTTACCACAGAACCAGAAGCCATGGAGTGAATCAAGCCAAACATAATAATTGATAAAAACATCAAACACCAAAGTCGCTCATCATTATTCTCTTTCCTAACCCTGATACCCTGAGAGAGCCGAAAGATAAAATATAGGTAACCTACTAGAAATCCCATACCGAATAAACCTTGTTCGGCGAGCGTGCCAATATATAAGTTATGGGAGCCGAAATACTTAAATCCTGTCCCCCAGATTGGTGATCCTATAAATGCTTTTATACCACCGGTCCATGCGTAGAGTCTTCCACTCACTAAATTAAATGCTTCAATTAATCCATATTCCCCAGTTCTCACAATTAGATATGGTGCTACCCTTAGTATGTACAGACTTATTATTCCGATAGCACCAGTTAAAATAGCTATACTCCCTAATTTAAGCTTCCGAGAATAAAATACGTCGCGCGATATCATTATTATCAGTACTATGATCACACTTCCTACTGACTGTCTCGAACCGCTAAGAAATAGGAAGTATATACAATTCATAGCGCATATCAATAGTATTATGCGAAAAATTTTACTACTCTTAAAATATAAATAGTAGGTAGTAATCATAATAAGTGAAATAGCAAAAGGATAGCTAAACCAGTGATAGTTCTGTCCACTCAAAAAGTAAATTCCAAATTGTCTCAAAGATAAGTCACCAAATAGAAATGAATAACTAATTCCATAGTTATAGAAAAGAGTCTTCCACCCGCTAAACAGGGTGGTTAATATGTAAGCGGCGGCAAAGTTCTTTATCTTGTTCATGTCATCCGCAAATAGCAGGATAATCGGTAATGGGGCAATGATACGTGGAATTAAAGACATAAGAATTGCGGTCTTATTGTCAGGTTTAAAAAGTATAATAAGTAAAAATATCCAAACCCACCACATTATCATCCAGGGAACAATCCATTTGTCTCGTGGTGGGAATAATTTGATATCCTGTCTTTTCGATAAATGAACGATCGTGGCCACAAAAAGTGCTACCAGAATAACGTATGTATGGGCAAAAGGACCAAACATGTAAGTACCACTACCCCCTGCCATACCAATAGCCATGTAAATACCTAACAACCACTCCAAATGTCCCTTAAAAATAGCGTACAAGCAGATAGCCAAAACTATAAGTATTTGACTAAATGACAGTATTATTGGAACTGATGTCATTATAATTCGAACTCTTTATATAATGCTCGCAGCTCCTCAAACCATTGCAGGTAAGTTTCAGCCTGCTGGTTCAAATTATAGGTCTGCTGGACTCGAGAAACTGCCGATTGACCCATTTTCCGACACAAATCAGGTTGATTAATTAATTTGAGAGCACGTTGTGCCATAGATTTGCTATCTCCGGGTGCTATTAAAAACCCGGTCTCACCATTCACCACTAATTCAGGAATGCCACCTACAGCTGTAGTTATTGCTGGTATCCCACAAGATGCTGCTTCTATCAATACAAGAGAAAAAGTCTCTGCATGAGCTGCATGCAACATTACATCAGCAGCCTGATAATACATAGCCAACTTATGGGGATTCTCAATATAGCCTGTGTAAAAAATATTAGGGTCTTCGCTTGGAGCGCTACTTCTGCCCACACAGACTATCATGACCTGTTTTGATGTGGATTGTAGTTTTAAAAACCGCGCTGCTTGTTCTATTGTTGCAAAGTCCTTAAAAGGATTTGATTTATTAACATTCTGCGCAATACACATGCAAATAAAAACATTCTGGGGTAAATTTAAAATATTTCTAACTCTGTTACGGTCTGAGGGTCTAAATACAGAGACATCCACACCATTGGGCACAATTTGTTTTTTGTAAGGATAAAGCATTGATTGTTCCACTAGGTCCATTAACCAGCGGCTTGGCGTAGCTACTGCAAGTCTGCTTTTAAAATAAATCCGACGCTTACGTTGCCAGTTATCAACCGTCTTATCTTTACGAATCCCTGGATAACGCTTCAAATCGGGGCACTTTCCACAACCTTTTCGCCATCGATTACAGCCGATATCCACGAAATGCGCACAGTGTCCTGTAAGAGCCCACGCATCATGAAGTGTCCAAATCGTTGGGATTCGCTTGCTTAAATTTACCAAGGCTCGCAAGTCGAAGTAGTCACCATGGAGGTTGTGGGCATGAATTATATCAGGACACCAATCAAGATCATTCAATAAATTATGTGAATAGGGAAAGTTGAAATTTTCAAAACCTTGCCATTGATTTATCCAGCGCTGCGGTAATGAAATTTTTCTCAACCATTCAATGATCCTTTCACGACCCCGAAATCTGGAAAAATGCCTGATATGCCTTTCTATCGTGGAACAGAGAGGAGCCCACCGCATAGTCTGCTGATATACGTTCACTTCAGATATATTGTTATCAGTTGTGCGTTTAAATCGCACTAGCATGCGAGCATCATGGCCGTTTTTACGATACAGATTGTGTAAATCGAAGGCGACTTTTTCTGCACCTCCAGCACGATCGTATGTTGAAAGCTGTAAAATACGCATCACGCTATCCAATTATTTAGATGGCGCGCAAATTCTTCACCGTCCCAGTCGCGTACCACAAAACGCGGTAATTGAAAAAGGTCTGTTCTTCTCCAAACAACATCTGGAAAGTTGGAACAAGCACAAGTAAATCCGGCATCGCGAACTATATTTATAGTCTCTGCGGTATAGTCATTTAGCGTACCATATGGGTACGAGAAACTCGGTACCGAATGCCCTAGAATTTCCTCTAAATGAGCCTTGCTCTTCTGAATCTCCTTCTTTTGTTCAACTCTTGGAAGCCTAGAGAGCATTGGGTGTGTCACTGTGTGAGCCCCAATTTCAACAAGATCCTTATCAGCTAATTGAATCACCTCATCTGGTGTAAGCAGACGATGAGTATCGCGAATCATCGGATTAGAGTCAGCTAAGGCGAGTAACTGATCGAGCACTATCTGTCTCTTTTGCTCAGATAAAGGACGTAAAAGTTGACAAAGTGATCGATAAAGCGATTGTCTAGGAGTGGGATCGTTTTCGACCATAACATTCCAATGTTTATGGTGCAAATACACATCTTCACTGTAATTTGCTGAATTACCTAACTTCCAAGAGTAATTAGTCCCGTTAACACTCAATTCTAGAGTTTCAGGTAATTCCCCTGGTTGTAGCAATAACCTATCCAATTCATCCCACCAAAATTCCTTGCCACTAGTTATTTGGTTGGTCGCAATAAATACAGTTGCGGGTATTTTCAGGTTTTCTAGCAAGGGTAGTGCGTTATACAAATTATCGTTGTACCCATCATCAAAAGAGAGAGTAATCATTCGTTGTGGGATATTTCCATTTTGTAAAGCACATTGCAGGTCCCTCAACCTGATAATTTCATACTGCATCTTAAGAACTTTCATATGCTCAGCAAAATGTTGTGGCGATACACAGAGCATTTGCGGATCAGAAGATAGGTTACATACTCGATGGTACAATAAAATTGCAGAGTGTGTCGTAAATCGCCTGAATAACTTGTTCATTAAACTCTATTAATATTTGCTTAAAGCTATATCTTTGTTTTCGGAATTAATATGTTAGCCTGTGGAAAAGGTAAGCCCCAGAGATAACACTTCTCATTGCCTTCACTCAAAGCTTCAGATAAAGGAACAATTGGTTTACTCTGGGATAAACCGGTCTCTTGCTTTAGTAAAGTATTTACATGACCTCTTTTTAGTCGACTGGCAAGAAGCCTTTCAGCCTTTGATGTCCAGTGCTTCATATAGTACGTCTTGCCAACAGATTGTACTTGTGGACGAGCACAGAGACACTTTCCCATAATTAGCTGCGAAATAATTTTAATAATCAAATCTATACCTAATACACATAATTTCATATCAATTGAATAGGGAGTATCCGTTGGTAAAATCTCTGGGCGAGCCTGTGCTAGGATTGGTCCTGTATCAATCCCTGGATCGAGCAAATGTATTGTTACTCCAATATTTTGGATATCGTCATTAATGATTGCCCAATCAGAACAATGTGTCCCCCGATAATAAGGCGACAAACCTGAATGCAAATTAAGACAAATCTTGGATGGTATTTCAATTATTTCCGGTGGCAGAATGCTAGTCCCGAAAACAATTATGATTTCGGGATTTCTCAATTTGATATCTTTGCTATTGAAACCTTTTTCTTCAATCTTGAAAACTGGCAATGATGAGTCAGCAATCTGATTCCATGGATCAATAAACAATTCATCATACACCTTTTTCATATATTTTCTCTGAACAGTTTTATGTGTACAACTTGGTTTAATAAACTGCTTAACATTAAATTTCTTTTTTAATAATGACCACAACTGAATTAATCCCCTGCCAATATCCGGAACTATTTTAGGGAGGTATGCGAATCTATTACTCTTCTTCCCTTCCTCAAAATACACAGCATCCAGTCCAACCTCGCGATGTAAACGATTGACCGCTTGGATTAACCATGGTTGCCAACGTGTTAGCATAATGATTCGTAATTGCTGTGGGTCCTTGTTTTTTATCTTGTCCGACATAATAATCTCCTTAACAACCTTACAAGATATCGGCGAATTGGCCGACCAATTAAGGAAATTAGACATACGGTTTCCCAAAATAAACGTTGAGTATTGTAGAGATATGAATCAAGTAATTTCTCAATGTCTGAGTTTTTACGTGTATCTATTACAATACAGTTGCTTTGAATATCTTCTATCATCTGCTTCACAACCACCGGAGTATGGCCGACATATCTCTCAAGCCAACTTCTATACATATAAACATTGTGATAGCGAAATGCCCATTGTAATTCAATATAACTTTTTTTAAACCAGTATAGTGGTTGATAAATATATGGTTTATAGCTGTTATAGTACATAGCTTTGAATTTTACTTGTTGGGGGAAAACCAAGGAGTAGTGTAGTAAAGTAATACCTTTTAATTTTTTATCATGAGCATGCACCCAATTTCCCGAATATAAATCATTATTTTTTTCATCCAATACTGTTGGTGGTCGATGGGTAACATATTGATACCCGGGTTGCCATTTAAACAATCGCCGATAATTACCAGCTCCAGATAATAAGTAATATCCTTTGACAACATATTTAATGCTACCGAAAAAAGTTATCGTTTTGAATGAAATGCCTGATATTGATTGATCTTCATGCAATAGTCCTATAATTTTTTCCATATCTTCTTTTAAATAAAATTCATCAGAATCTATCTGCCATAAATAATCTCCTGACACTCTGCAAGCATAGGCCTGACTTTGTTCGTCCTTTTCACCTGGCCAGAAGCCACTTGAATGGCCTTCCATCTCAGCAGTGACTATCGTGATTTTTCCATCAGGGTCTTCTTCTTTTTTGAATCGCTGTATTGTCTCTAGCGTTCCATCAACTGAATGTCCGTCTTGTGTAGCAATTTTAGATGCAAACTGTGTGGCACCTTCAACAACAATAATCTCATGGGCAAAGGGATAAAGAGCACGTAGGTTGTAACGGATAAATGGTTCTCCATTTAATACGATAATACCGAATGTAATCTTCGGTTTATTTTTCACTATACACACAAATTATCGATTGAATCGAGAACGAAGGTCAGCTGGTTTTCGCCAAAATCGCCACATTGTTTTTAATAACCATTTCTTATTTCTAAAGTAAAGATTTCCATACTTTTCGATCAGAGATAAACTCTCTTGCCTTGCAACATCAAGAATGGTTGAACTTTTCGCTTGATCATGAATTCGGAAATTAGCCAATGGCAGGCCAGGAATCCTTCGGCTTTTACCAATTCCAATAAGACGTATAAACAAATCTCGATCCATGCAAAATTGCAGGGAGGTATTTAGTCCGCCAACCTTTTCATATGCCCAGCGACGCCAGAAGCAACCCTGTTGCGGCCAACCGTGAATTCCAAGGTTAGCTGTTAAAAATCGGTTAGGACGAGTGGCAAATATACGCTCCACAAATTGACCTTCGGCATCAATATAATTTACATCGCCATTTCCAAAAACAACTCTTGGATGATTAACAAAGAAATGTGCCACGCGTTCAAGTGCCCCTTGACAGTAATAATCATCCGAATTGAGCCATCCTATTATATCACCCGTAGCATGTTTGAATCCTTCGACAATTGCAGCCGATTGTCCATTATCGGGACTTACAGAAAGGAATGATAACCAAGGTTCATACTTCTTCAATATCTCAACACTACCATCGGTGCTGCCGCCATCCATAACTATATACTCAAGGTTAGGGTACTTTTGCAGGAGAACGGAGCGAATTGTTTCTTCGATATAACGTACCTGATTGAAACTTGGGGTGATAATGCTTATCCTTGGATAATGAATATGCTGAGTTTGCGTATCATCAAACTCATCGTTAATCATCCATGGCCAGCCAGCCCTTTCTGAAAGTGACTCTGGCAATGAATGTATATTCATGTCAATCACAATATTTTTGAATTTACCAATTTAGATCCTGTTTATACACTGGGCACACTAACCACCCCCATGCAAAATCCTTAAAAACCAGCTTATGCTTTTTCATAAAATTTTTGGCTATCTATCAATTTATCCTTTACAAAACGTAGAGGATCCAGAAAAAATTAATAATAAAATGATTGAATTCCGCACGGCTTAGATCAATTTGTAAATGCTAAGCAATCCTAATGATAACTGTTTTCTGACGACCTCTAGTTGAACCACCATATAGTCCTATCAAATCCTTAGCGTGTACGACATGACAGCTTTCGTCCCTAAACCAAGGATAGAATTTTGTCATGTGTTCACCAATGCTCAAAGAAGGTATATTATCTGGTAATTGGCTGCCGTCAATTCCCGTTATGGCTACTATCATCTGGCAGCGATTTGAAATAGAGTGTCAACCGCTGTTCCTGAGACTTGTAAATCAAATAATAAAAGTTCGACGCCGCAACATCACGCAAATCCCGAATTATAAAAACCATTTTAATCGATTATTCAGCTAAATACCTCGAGTAGTCTTCTATCCAGTAGATATGACTAGAGCAAAACTGCTCCGCTACGCAAATTGTGCAAGTGCGGTTGAAGGGACTGAAAGTTACCTTCAAGATACATCGCCCATCTGGTGAGAGGAGGAAATAAGGAGAGACCTCCGGTGAGTAAGTGAGTGCCAGATTTGGGCAAGCTGTTAACGATGACTATTGAGCCAGACAACCTACCTCGAATTTGGCTTACAGTTGTTGGGATACTAAAGCGATCTTTGATATACGGAAATATTTTCGAAGGATTTTCACCACTGATATAACAAAAAAATATCCAACATTAAAATGCAATACCTACTACGTATCCCTCGATCTGTTTCGTTAAATCTATATAAAAACTTTCAACTATTGGAATCCTAGAAATACCCCAGCCCTCATAATCTGACACTATTTCCCTTAAATCATTGCGCGTCTTCGATGGTTTCTTTAAAACATGAATCCGCTCCGAAAAGGTTGAATTGGCATAAATGCCATTTATTTTTGAATTCTTTACCTCGGCATAAATATCGGGACAACTATCTGGATTATAAGAAACATAGGACAAATCACTTGCTCCATTCTTAAGGGCGGGGATATGGTTCAAAAACCAAGATCCAAGGGTTTTAACCCCTTTTGGGAGTGGACTCAAACATTATAAAAATATTTTTTAGAAATTCTAAGAATAACTATCGATAAATAGAATTACCTGGTTTATTTGTGATCGGTAAATATTATTTCGTCCTTAATAAGAGTTGCAATTAAATTTTCGAACGAAAGATTATATTTCCAGCCCAGTTTTCTCTTTGCTTTGCCTGTATTTCCAAAAATATTTTCCAACTCAGACGGTCTGTACAGTTTTTTATCAATAATTGTATGTTCTTTCCAATTTAAGCCTAAGTACGAAAACACCGTTTCAACAAAATATTCCAGTGAATACGATTTGCCAGTAGCGATGATGTAGTCATCTGGTGTTTCCTGATTTAGCATATTCCACATTTCCTTAACATATTTTGGGGCATATCCCCAATCTCGCGCTATTTTTATGTTACCTAAAGCTAATTTTTCTCTTGATCTATTACTAATTCGAACAGCTGTAGAAATAATTTTCTTTGTCACAAAATGATCTTGCCTTAATACAGATTCATGATTAAAAAGGATACCACAACAGCAAAAGAGACCATATGATTTTCTGTAATTCACGCAAATCCAGTGTGCAGAAGCTTTTGAGACACCATAAGGACTTACAGGATGAAAAGGTGTGTCTTCAGTAACAGGTAATGATTGCACTTGCCCGTACATTTCACTTGATGAAGCCTGATAGAATCTTGTTTCCAATTCTGTGAGTCTGATTGCTTCAAGCATATTAAGGGTGCTTAGAGTATTGAACTCAATAGTATAAATGGGTTGATCATAGGAGAGGCCTACAGAACTTTGAGATGCGAGATTATAAATTTCATCCGGTTTTATCATTTTTAATATTCTTAAAATATTGGATAAATCAAGAAGACTGGCTGGAATGAGCTCAACCCTGTCATCGATGCCGAGGAACTGAAGTCTTTTTATATTTGTCTTTGGTGAATTTCTAATTATGCCAAAAACCTGGTAACCTTTTTCAATCAAGAATTTAGAGAGATAGGCTCCGTCTTGCCCTGTAATACCTGTTATTAATGCCTTTTTCATTTATTATACATCGTACTTATTTGAATGAAGTTGATTTAAATAAATACCATTATTCAGATGTTCTTATATCTCGGATAAAATCCGATATATATCCAATGTTTGGATAGCTGTTTTATTCCAGGAATATTTCTTTTTACATGTAAGTCCTCGCTGAACACGATCAGAATTTTGTCCCTCGAATATTGCGACATTGAAGGCGTTTAACAGATCATCAGATTCATCCGGTTTAAAATATATTGGACAGTCCCCGGCTATTTCAATTGTTGATGGAATATAAGAGGCAATAATTGGACAACCACAGGACATCGCCTCCACTAACGGAATTCCAAATCCTTCATAAAGAGAGGGATAAACAAAAGCTATTGCTTTGTTATACAATTGGCAAAGCTGCTCATCATCAACATGTGATAATAAATTAACATTTCTCTGAATACCCAATTGTACTAAGTTGTTTGCTTCGCTGGATAACCAAGGTTTACCAACTACAACAATATTTACATCTTTTCGACCTGCCCAAACACTATAGGTTTTCATTAAGCTATTAAAATTTTTATAACGTGCTCGATCACCGACATATAATAGAAATGGTTTCTCCAGTGTTAACTCTAATTGATCGTTAGACTGATCCAATTGTCTGAAGACATCGCTACAAGCTAAATGGGTTACATATGTGTAGTCTTTATCAATCCCATAGAAATCCTGTAAATCCTGTCGGGTGGTTTCGGATATGCAGATTACCGCATTGGCGTCCTGCAAGCAGTCTCGCTTAAGTTTTCTAAATTTCTCATCCCCCAATCCGTCGTAAAGATTAGGAAAGCGTTCGTAAATCATATCGAATACAGTTACAACCTTTAATCCAACCCATGACTCTGGCATAGTGAAAAACGTTGAATGCCAAATACCTTCTCTTTTTGGACCTAGTCGCAACTTAAAAACCTGTCGCCTCATCATTGGAAGTATAGGCTTCCATACACGCCCGGGACGTAAGTAGCGCTCTATACTGGGAATGTAATGATGGGTAATTTGTTCATGTGTAGGCAGCAATTGGAGGGGTTTTCTATTAGTCAATAGAGTAATATGGATTGAATTATCCAATTCACACATACGCGGGATAATCTCACTAAAAAGCCGTGAGATTCCTCCAGTTAATTGAAGCTGATAAATATTGCTATCTATTACAACTTGCATAGGTATTATTTATGAAGTTCTAAGCAAGCAACTGAACGTGCAGCAGCAACATAATCTGACTCAAATTCTTTACTATTATGAATATTAAAATATGAACATCTGTTACAATCTTCTTGTAAAGAAATTTGCCAACCATCTTTAAAATATTTATAATAAATGACATTGTGATATATACCATTAAATTCACCGATAACTTTATATATCATTGAGGAATCAAATTGTTGCTAACGGGTTGAATATGGGTTGCTTGGCATTTCAACACTCTATTTTTTCAATTTACTACATTTTTATTGTAGCCTAACTTGCCGTTCGAATTTTTAGGGTAGATCCATTATTCTTATCCAGCTTTTATTGTGAGCATATATTATATCCTCTTTGAGCCTGATTTCCCCTTTTTTATCCTACCAGAATCGTCGAATAGTTGCTTTAAAATATTCCGGCAAAGGTCGCCAGAACATCGCCTTCAACCGATCTTTTACACGATCCACGCGACGTATTTTCCCATAAAAATGCGGCGTTTGAGCATCCATGTATTTATCTCTAAATATTTTTTCTGGCAATTTTAATTTTTTATTAGTGAATAATTCTTTATTCCATTCTGTATCATCTATATTGTATATATTTGATTCTCCGCAATGAACTCCCGTGCCATCATGACCGATATTCCTTATCAGGCTTTTATATGGAGCAACACAGAAACCTTTATTAAGATTGATTAGATAATACCATCTATAAACCCATGATGAAATATCACCTCTGATTACACGCTGTATTCCGTCTTCAATCAAGGGACATAAACTTGTTAGTCTCGTACTTTCCGGTCTTTTAAAATAATCAGCTGCATCACTAATATCCATCCGAAAGTATTGCCAGGATCGTTTCCACACACCGCACCCCCAGGATTGTGGCAATGCCGTAAAGAATACATCATATCGAGAACTTCTTCTTATCTTTATTGGCAATTGATAGCCATTGACATGCATTACTTTATCGCTGTGTTGGTAGTTCCGCAAACATGTTGACATGTAATACCAGAAATCGCTCCTAGGCACACAATCATCTTCTAAAACTACGGCAGCATCATTTTCTTCTAGCATAGTGTAGATACCTGAGACAGTATTGGCAACAAGACCCAAGTTATATTCCTGCATAACAATTTTAGTATCGCACCAATCAATTGATTTAACCAGGTCACGTGTCTGATCTATGTTTTCAGTATCCTCTCCTGGCTTAGGGCCATCGCAAAAAATATATAGCTTGTCAATATTGTTACGTTTAAGACCCTCAAGAACCTGTTTTGTGTGGTGAGGACGGTTATAAACAAAAAGACCAAGACCTATTTTCATAACATCTATGCTTGATAATTATTAAATGTCTTCAAGATTTATAGATATATTCTTTTATGAGAAAATTGCTTATATTTATGTTTTATCAGAGTATACAAAAATTTTATCTTATCAATTTATTTGGTATTTAGTTATATCAAAGATCACTAATTTTTCGTTTTCATATACACTAAGGTTTTCGGGAATCTTAAAAAACTCCTTATCTTTTTTGTTAATAACAGCATATCCTATATTATTTTCCAATAGAATAGAAAGATTTTTATTATCAACCCATCTGTTTACAACACTTCTTCGCCTTTTGTATTCTACAAACTTTGAACAGGATCCATATATATTCCAAAATTCATCATAGAAATAAAATGGGCGCTCAGAATATTTTAGAAGAGTTTCTTTATATCTCACCTTAGAGTCATCCAACAGTATAGGTCCATTATATCTATATCTATCTACAATTTCCGGATAAATTATCATTGCTTCATTAATTATATTATTATTAATCCACAAACTAGCTCTATATTCAGACAAATTGAAACTGGATGGAATCCTGTATATTGTTCCATTCCATTGTTCTTTATATCTTATATGTATTAAATTCCCAAATGTAAACACATGCCCTAATACAAGGCTTGTTATAATAACTGAAGCAACCAGATTCCTAATACTGATTTTCTCTGACAACAGTTTTTTTGAATTATTCATCGAAAGCTTAGAGATGGACCTTTGCAATTCTTTAGAAAATATTGTCAACAAAACAAAAAATAAAACCAGAACCCCATAAGCAATTATAATCTGCATTGCTTTATATGAATAGCGACCAAAGAAAATAGGTATTTCTGATTTGTGGCTAAGCATAATTGGCAACAAAACAACTAACACCACTGTAACTAAACCAGTAGTAAAAGGATTCAGTAGTAGTCTAATTATTTTTTTAAAATCCTCAGCAGGCCTAAAATACCAAATGCCAGAGACTAATAATCCCAAAGTCATAAGGCATTTCAATCCCACCATTATCGTTTGCTTTATATCCAGCGGGAACCAGGAGGTTAATGCCACAAAATATAGTAATACAACTACGATTGTGTGTGTTATACTACACTTTAAATCATCTTTCATTAAATAAAAACATATAATAAATATTGATATATAGGTAGAAACCATACCAATTTTAGGCCAGGGGAATAGCATTAAGTTGTATATGTGGACAACATTATTATGAATAATTGAAACTATGATACCTATTAATAAACCTATATTCGCAGCAATAATTAATCGAAAAATTCCTTTTCCCAAAGAGCTGCTTAGATTAAACCTTTTGTAAAGGTAAATGGCTAGCGCATTTAAAAGAAAATAATTATAAGTCTTGGCTATGACTATTTCTCCTTTTAAGATATCATATTCTGAGCTTAACCTCTGAGTCCAAATTTTCATATAATATTCTCCACAATCGCTAAAACCCTGCTTAAAACTAAGAAAAAAAAGTGCCGTTAATATAAAAACGGGTATAGCCCAGAAAATACCTTTAACTATTTTTCTTCGATCTAAGTTAGGATCTAATAAATCCCAAATAATGCAAATACTAAAAGGAACAACGATAGCAAAGCCTGTTTTAATATGAAGTAGGCTGGTAAAGGCAATGGTTATAAATAGAAACAGATATTTCTTGGCAAAGTAAAAGTAAAAGATTGAAAAGACAGCTAACATTGCGATGTTGGTTGCAAAAAAATGATGAGAAATTATTATTGACACTCCTGCAGCTTCTAATAGTCCAAAATAACTGAATAGAACAATTATAAGTAGCACTGCAAAGTTTTTTGAACCATACAACTTTGCCGTTTTGTAACAAACATAAATATTAAGTGCATTAAAAGTTATGAATATCATGAACAATAAATTTTCTTCTCCTATACACTTGGATAGAGGCGTTAGATATTTCAAGAAGGTTAAAAAAACTATACTCACTTCACGAATAAGCGAATTTCTCAACATATCGCCCTGGAAAAGAGATGGATCCCAAGCTAACTTGTATAAAGGATGGTATAGCGAATGATAAACAAGAAACCTATTATAGGAAACGATAAATAATAAAAGTATTATGCTTGCAAAACCAAGTTTACTTACAAAAGAAATTTCATTCTTTCGAATAGCATGATATAAATTAAGAAGGCGGTTTAATAAAGAGAACATTAGATTGATCTTTCTATTTCATTTATTGGATTTAATATCCAGTGGCTTAATCCACCATGCAACTGCTCCCATCAAACCACCACAAACAAAAAACGTAATAAATACCAGGAAGGCATAGCTCACCGCTAATTCCGGCTTAAGACCAATCAGGGAAAAAAGATAAATTAATGCAGCATCGCGGGTGCCAAGACCGGATATTGAAATAGGAATAAAACTGATCAGGTTGGAAACTGCCATAAAAAGCATAATAGTGATAAAATTGATCGATAAGCCCATCGCCATTACAATAAGATAACACTGAATGAAAAATACCAAATAACTAAGGCACGTCAAAACTACTGAGAACAATAATTTAAAGGTTAGTAATTGATGTATTCCATTATAAAAATCTTCGAATCTTTCTTCCATTTTATCCCTAAGCTGCGCTTTTGTCTTTATAACGGATTTATATATTAAACCAACAACCTTTCCTACTAATTGTTTGTTCAAGATAAGTAATGGGGATGAAATAAATATAAGCAATAGAAGCAAAGAGGTGTTTGACCATTTACCTAAGATATCAAATTTCCATATACCGATAAGTCCTAAAATTATCAAAAGGTATAAATCAAATAAACGGTCGATTAGAACGCTTGACATACCCTTGCTCAGCGATATTCCCTTATCAGATTTCAAGTAAAGTACTTTGGCAAATTCACCCAATCTTCCCGGAGTAACAAAGCCAATATATAGACTACTCATATAAACGAAAAAGGATTGGGTTAACGAATAATCTATATTTTGTATACTTAAAAGTTTTTTCCACCTATATGACTTAATATACGTTAGAGGAATAAATAAAATAATTGCTATCAATAGGTATATAATATTAACTCGATACACAATTTTTAATAATTCCCCTACATCAATCTTTAATAGAATAACTAATAAAACAATTAGCCCTATGAACCTTAAATAATTTTTCATAAGTATCCTTTTTGATATTGTAAATTTTTATATATTATTTTTGCCCGCCTCAACATATATGAAAAGGGTTTCTGCACAATAACAAACAGATTTACGAAAGAAAAGTAAAATACCCAAAACGATCTTGTTATTCTATCCAAATAAAAAGAAAACGAATGTATAATTAGGTATTTCTTAGAAAAGACATCCTACCCACCGAAGATATATTCATGTACTTACAATATCAATATTTTGTAAATCAAGCGAATAAACAAATCGTAAATCCTTGTGTAGCCACGGAATATAAGCATGAATACATGAAATCTATTTTCCCGCAATAATCGTTATTTCTTTAGAATATAGAAAACCTTTCCGATGTTTTATTTTGAATCCTACATCCTGGAGTATCTTGGTAATTAAGAACTTAGTATAAAACGACCAATGCACTCCACGTCCACGTTTGAAGGGAGAGTTCATCCACTGATGCCAAACCCAGTCCAGATCCAAAAACAAATTCACAAATATAAGAGGAAGCCATTGGCAATTCGGGACAATTAAACGCATTTCACCTCCATTAATAAGAACTCTATAACACTCACTCAAAACGAAATAAGGATTTTTAAAATGTTCTAAAGAATTATCACTATTTATGAAACTTATTGAATCATCATCAAATGGTAACCCTTCATCACAATTGTGTAAAATATCTGGGTCATAGTTTGAGTTTAAATCTATACCAATACAATTTGAGTATTTCTGATGTGGCATACCACAACCGATATCAATACATTTAATGTTTTTAACATTTTCCATTTATAGGGTCTTTATTTGTTTCGATAGTATAACTTTGCTATACCGGCAATTTGAAAAGAGAATTAAAACTAAGACTTATTGTGTCGTTTGTCTTTTAACATTAAAATTTGGTCACGTATTATTAAAATGAATGTTTTAAGCAAAGTAAAACTTAACTCCTTATGGAAAAGGTAAAGTATAATTCGAAGACGTAGATAAAAACGTTTATTTGCTCTACGAACAGCAGCCTTAATCTGTTTACGTGATAACTTTGGAAATTCAACTATCGCTGATGCATTCTGATCAAAATCCTCATATTTTTCAAATTCCAAATAATTATGATCCTCTGCCCAAAGATAGAATTCCGTACCTGGATAGGGTGCTCCAATATCAAATTTGGCAATCTTGAGAGGAAGCGACAATGCAAAATTGACAGTTTTGTCCAAAGTTTGTGGAGTATCACCAGGTAACCCCAATATAAAATAACCCCATGCTTCAATGCCAATGGTATCAATCATAGCAACCACAGATTCTGCTTGTTCCGCCGTAATCTGTTTCTTTATATTTTTAAGAATTTGGTCATCACCGGACTCAATACCAATAGCAATCATCCAACACCCTGCCTTTTTCATTTTACTTACCAACTCTGGTTTTCTGTAAAGACTCTTTACGTGTGTATTACACGCCCACCGGAAAGGGCTACCAGCAGCAATCAAAGTGTCACATAGCTCCTCTACCAGGTTCTTATCTAGAGTAAAGGTGTCTGCATGGAAAAGGATATTCTCCACTCCTAATGAGTGGACGTATAAAGCCTCTTCAGCAATTGTTTTACCTCTTCGGCCACGGTATTTCCACTGCCACATGACAGCTTGTCGACAAAAAATACACCTGTACGAGCATCCTCGACTGGCTTCAACGAATGTGTAGTGTCCAAGTAATGGAGCCCAATACCGGTCAAGCGGTAAAAGATCATGTCTGGGGCGGGGAAGACTATCTAAATCATTTATAAATGGCCGCTGCTCAGTTAATTTTGGTTCCTTTGAAGCACCAAGAATAAGGCGATCAGGAATGAAGGCCATCCCCTTTATTTTACTCAATCTCCCAATACTTGGTGGTCTATGCCCTTCTAGTACTTCCAACAGTTCTTTTAGAGTTTCCTCCGCTTCATGACAAATTACAAAATCCAACCCCTCTGATTCCTGTAAAGAGCGTTTTGGTGAATCGGTAAGGTGCGGTCCCATTCCAATAGTAATAGCATGTGATATTTCCTTGGAACGGCGTAATGCTTTAACATCATTGCTATATGTTACTGAGATAACGTTGCTAAAACAATAGCGCGGCTGGCAGATGCGCAGGATATCCTCGAACACAGGCCATTTGATGTTTTCAGCAACACAGTCAATAATATCTACACTCAGCCCGAGCTGTTCTGCTACAGCTGCTAGATACGCAAGGTTCGTCTGTGGCCAAATCATCCGTTCCCAGGAAGATCGGCCATGACGATTGATATCACGAATGTAAACAAATCCATCCGGGGGTGGGGGGTTAATAAATAAAACATCAATAGGGGTGTTATGTTTCCGTACCATATCTTTCCTTTTTATTTTCCGTTGTAGGCGTTTCTATCGATTACCTGTAATAATCTCCGTATATATCATGAAGCCTCATTTACATACATCCCCCTCATTAAGTTACTACTTCATCCTTTTATCTATCAAATCTGCTAACATACCAATAGTAATTACTATAACAGCAGTCATTAGAATAACCCCGAATGTTACATCCATACCTTTTACTGTAAGAAGCAAACTTACGATTAATATGAGAAATGCAATTAATACTAGAAATAGACTTAATGGAAAAAAAACCTTTAATGGATTAAAGTATAAGACCGTTCTGATAATTAATTGAATGAAATTAAATGTATCATATATTGGTCTTATTTTTGACTTTCCTTTGCGCTTGAAATAGTCGATCGGCACATACTTTACTGAATACCCGTTCGTCAGCAACGCCAATGTGATTGTAGAGGTAAATGAAAACCCGTCAGGAAGAATGTTCATAAATTTATTGACTACTTCCTTCCTCATCACCCTTAATCCCGAATTCAGGTCCGGTATTTTGGTTCCTGATAAATAATTCGCAAGCTTAGTGATAACCCATTTTGCTGGTCTTCTTACGAGAGGAATTTTGGCGTTTTTTCCTGTACGGGCACCGACAACCATGTCAAAACCGCCTTCTTCAAGAGTGTGAACTAAATCCAGGATTCTTTCATTGGGATAAGTTCCATCAGCATCAGTTATAACAATATTTTCATATTCGGCGTTTTTAATCCCTGTCTTTAAGGCTGCTCCGTAACCAACATTTCGTTCATGTGTTAATAACTTAATGTTCATTTTACTTGTTTCAAGTACCTTTCCTGTATTATCCGTAGATCCATCATTGACTACAATTATTTCGCAACTTCCATCAATAATTTTTAAGTTATCACGTATTTTTGTAATTACCCCAATAATGGACTCTTCCTCATTATAAGCAGGGATAATAACTGAAATACCAATATTTGATTTTTGTCTATTCATGTAATCACTATGGATGCGACACACTATAGTAAATTTTACCAGTCCTAGAAGTCATGGTATCGGCAATTACTTTGTTAAAACCTGTTCTCTTCAATGTGAAATGTTTCCTCTCCCTTTTTCAGAATACTGTATAAAACCTCAGTCTGTTCCAGGATCTCAGTAGAATTACATTGTAGTGGCTTTCCTGTTAAATATAATAAGCCACATTTAGCCCCCCACTCCATTACGGTTTCAATATAAACCGCCAGCTCACGGTCATCTGTAACATAATCACGCCATGACCGAATAGCTTGAGGCAGTTTCGTTACATCACTAAGTTGTTGAACACAACTCAGAACCGAATAAGGTGTTGGACCGAAAATTATAGATGGTTTCCCTAACAAAACTGCTTCCATGCCGGCAGTGCCGGTTATCGTGATCACACCATCAGCATGCTCTATGTATGGCCTTGGGTCGTCAAACATAAAGGGATCTACCAGAATTACATTTGGTAGCCGTTTAATCTTCCTGTAGAACGATCGTGGACGCTCACCTATCATAACAGGGTTTTCCTTAACAAGAATCCGTTGATTCGGTAATGCACTTTTTGACACCGCCTCAATAAGTATTGTTTCATTTAAATAAAAAGGCGATTTTTGTAAAGTAGAGGATTCGGGAAGCTGATGTAAAGGGAAAAGAATATAATGCTCCTTTTCCAGATTAACTCTTTCGAATAAACTGAAATACCGGTTTAAAAGCTTCCCCATGTATTCCTGTATATGATAAATATTACGCCATATCGGGTCAGAGAAGAGAGGGGTTGTCACATGGCGGAAATATTTCCACCAATATGGTAAATTCCATTTAATAGTTTTCTTGATGGAATAATCCAACATATGAGTATCTCTTCGCCAAGCGAAAATACCAACCTGGTAAATAAAATTTTGATCCTTTCTCAGTATACGCCTTTTCTTTCGAAAATCCTGCAGTGCTTTCATACCAGGTCTTGTTGATAAATCAGCACAGGAATGCAATTCCATCTTCTTAGTATCATAGGCGTTAATCCACCAATCCTCTACGGTCGTTGACAGAGTAAGGGTTGGTAATAAATAATCTTGGAAATAAGAATGCTGTAATGTTACATAGGGAATTCCTCGTGCATAAGAAACTTCCAGTAATACTGTGCGGCCATATTCTGCAACATCCGAATCATAGATTACATCGGGTTTGAACTCATCCAGAATATTCTCTACCCTCTCATAATAGAGCTGCATGAAGTAAAGCTGTTTGTCCCATGGTAAGTCATGATAATAATTACGGGAATGAGCATAGGTGGAGAACCACTGACTGCTCAGTGTTTGTAGTCCGATGGTCTTAAAGTTTGAATACTCTTTTTCAATCTTATTAACGTAATCCCAGTCTATAGACATTTTACTTGCTTTTACATCATGGAAGTATTTTAAGGCCATATCACGAACTGTAAAAATGTCCATATCAGGATTGGCTTCAACGAACTGACTATAATCCTGTTGATTGAGAAGCACTTCATGGGGCATAATAAAGAAGGCAGCCACTGTGTGCCCTTCTTTTTTCAATATCTGGGCCAGATAATGCATGGACCGGCTGTATGTTTCTTTAGAGACGAGAAGTATTCTTTTCATGTTAGTTTCTCTCTAGCCTATGTTTCGGTGAACAGAATATCATGACTTCAAGAAAGGAAATTTTATCTCATAGATGTTTTTCGTTGGATAGAATATACCTTTCAAAAGAACCTATTTCTTTATGAGGTAGAACGCACGGTTTGCCGCCAGGGGGGATACAATGAAAAGACTTTGTGCCTAATGTTAATGCTACAACAAGGGCATTCGAGTGCATACCTACAGCCCAATCTGACCATACACAATCTTCGACCAATGATTGATTCTTAGATTTCTTTATCGTGAATCTAGTATCATAACGGCTCAATACATCCTGATATTTTTCTCTCTTCTCAGCCGGGTGCATTCTCATACGTATTTCACTTACTTTAGATGGAACATAATCATTAGTGCACAGGCACTTAAAAAAGTATTCGAGTCCGGTTATGTCTGTGACATACACTGTTTGACCATTCTCTCCTGTATTTTCCTCATCAAAGGGCTGACAGAGATATAAAATATTTAAACTGTTGTTTTTTTTTATCTTTGAAGCGATTCTGTCTTTTTCTTCCGCTATGTCTAATAGATACGGATTAGGACGTAATATAATTTTCTTTCCAGGAAATGTTCTTTTGGCTTCTTGGAGCGCATATTCGTCCCCAACCCAAATTTCATCAGGCAATGTAATCTGTCCCTTATATTGAAATCGTATTAGATATCCATACCAGTAGTCCAAAAAGGAGGTGACTTTTACACCTACAGTTTTTGCTATCTTAATGGCAGTTTTTTCTAAAGTCGCTGATTCGCTGGTACCTGTAAGAATAAAGTCAGAATCCTCTATTGAATCCGCAAGTTTTGAGAAAGATTCATTTATGATTGAGGGAATTTTGCTTTTAAAAATAGAAATAGCCGAGCCAGCTAAGACAAATCGATACCGATGTTGTGGGTTTCTACGTACCCAAGATGAAACAATCTCGGCCCCACCCGCATCGTGGCTTACAACCAAGTATTTCATAACATATACCTGCTATTTTAGAAAATGAAGATTATCCCAGACTTTATGAAAGGCATTGATGATTTTTTGGATCTTTTGCTTATCAAACTTGAATAAACTGATGCCAATGGCCATAAATCTACTGTAGTCCATGCTCTCCGAAACCGGGCATATCCCTTTTTTATATGATACATTTCCCTTATAAAAATCAGCTGTCCATGGGAAGCCCTTTGAACCATAGGCGATTTTTTTCTGATACATAGGCAGCAGATGTAAATTTTCATATCTATTAGCAAAAGCTGGAACTCCATCCGCCGAGAGAGCCTCAAATATTCTATCTCGGGAAACACCTGTTATCTTATCTTCAACAATCAGCGGATAAGAATAATAAACATGCGTGCAGTGTTCTTTAACGACTGGTACTCTTAGTCCTTCTAAATCCCTTAAACCAGTATCCAACATATGAGCAAGTTGAATTTTTTCTTCCACAAAGAGCGGGAGCTTTTTTAATTGTTCTATACCAATAGCGGCTTCCATCTCAGGCATACGAAAGTTAAAACCAATCATGTTTGTAAGGTCTGTTACTCCCTTTCCCTCAACGACAGCTTCGGCGTGATTTCGGATTAGCTGCATACGTTCAGCCAGTTCATCATCATCCGTAACATTAACCCCCCCTTCTCCCGTATGGATGTGCTTGTGATAGTTCAGGCTGAAAACACCTATATCTGAGACTGTACCGGTATATTTACCATGATAAAGAGCATTCGTTGCCTGGGCATTATCTTCAATTACCTTCAAATTGTGTTTTTTGGCAATTGACATTATTTCGTTCAATCTTGCAGCATGGCCAAAGATATTCGTAACAACGATGGCCTTTGTATATGGAGTGATATTTTTCTCAATTGAGACCGGGTCCAGGTTAAATGTCTCGTCTTCGATGTCAGCAAAGACCGGAATTGCATTCCAAACAAGAATAGACGTTGCTGTCGCTGTCATGGTCCATGGGCTTACGATCACCTCATCGCCCGGCTCCACGCCAATTGCCCCGACCGCAACCATCAGCCCGGAAGTACAGGAGTTTATGCTGACTGAATGCTTCACTCTGAAGTGATCGGACCACATCTGTTCAAATTCTTTTACTTTGGGACCTCCGTAAAAATCAGGATCCCACTCGCCATTCGCCCGTACCCGTGGCCAGCCGGAGACAACGTTTGCCCAGCAGCAG
>JACKQG010002355.1_pt1 | contig 24851 bp, 48 predicted proteins | sample 8237621 | NCBI WGS metagenome assembly JACKQG01 (sample SAMN15677084, study PRJNA649215) | marine metagenome | biome: marine; feature: Black Sea; material: saline water; isolation source: suspended particulate matter (SPM) from the Black Sea western gyre | collected 2013-06-09/2013-06-10 | depth... | reverse complement strand
TTTAATTGGGCAGTTGTTACTCATTATTTTTGCCCTTTCTTCGGTGTTCATTTCTTTGTCCTTGTTCAAGTAGTTTCTAATACTCTTCGGAGTCTCGCCCTCATCCTATCCTCGTCCCAGTCGAGAGTCTCGCTATGACACTCTGCGATGATCTCTTTGATAAGCCTGTCGTATAATTGTTCATCTTCGTCGTCGAGGATATCCTCTTCAGCCTTATGCTTTGGGTGGTTATGTCGTTGAAGCCTTGACTTCTTCTTACTGGAACCTGCTGTGTTATGTCATGGTTCATTGAACTTCTTCTCTGTAGTTCGCCCTCAAGTGAGAGAATCCTCAAAGCAACCGTTATAGTCGCTGCAAGATTCAGAAGGCAAACTGATAAAATAGTGCTGGTCAACATCAGTCTTCTACTCCTGCCAGTGATGAAACTATTTGTGTTGAAATCGTTTGTAGAATCTTATCGACAACGGTTCTTGTTTGTGGAAAGGCATTAATGATAACAACTGCCACAATAAACACTATGCTGTATTCTACTATCTTTGCTCTCTTTGTTTTATCGACCACTATTCCCACTCACTTACAAAGCAGACGTTCACTTCTTCACAGTCGTACAGTTCTACTGGCTGGTCTGCTGGGAGGCAGCCGTTGCGAATAACGCTCCTAGTTGTGTCGCAACACACATGAATTGAGACAATATTGTCTGCTGTTCTTTCGCCTCCACAATAAATAACAGTGTGCGAATAAAGAGCATTCGTAACCAGACAAGGCTCCTCTTGGGTGTGCTCTTTTGTCTCACTTCCGCAAGCCAATAATAATGTTAAAACAATCGCATCAATAAAAACATTTACCATTTTACTTCTCACTCTAACTCCCCTATTTTACTACTCTTTTAGTAGCAATTCTCTGTTTGGATAACTTCTAGCCGATACTCATCGGCAAAATGTTCGTGCTTGATATCTCTCCTCTTGTACCAATCTTTTACCAGGCGATGTGACCACTCGGTCAATTTCTCAACCTGCTCTTCGCTGAACCTGGCTTCTGACTTGCCCAACAGTTTTGTTTTTGGGTAGCTCTCGTCAGTTCCGAAAACCAAGAGGTCTTTACACTTTCTTACCACTCTTCTCCTTGGTGTGTCGCAATGGATTTTGACCGAAGCACCACTATCTCTCTCTCGGTTCAATTCCCCAAAGACCTTTTGACCGAGGGCATTGAATGCAAAGGTCGGATGCAGACCATTTCCCCTGAGAGCTTGATGGTCATAATCAACTTCGTAAGCCTCATGGAAAGAGACACTTACTTCACCACTGGCAATGTAGGTTGCCTTCCCAGCACCCCAAGAAGCCTCTAGTTCATACATTGTGCCAGGTCCAATGCCGAAATCTCTGAAAGCCGATAACGCCTCTCTAACGCATTCTTCCGCAGAAAGCAGAGCGTTATCCCGAACATAGGCTAAGTGCTGGCAGGTGCGTCTATTGTGCCCGTAAAGACCACAATAAGAGCACTGCGACTGGCTACCCTTGCTAGGACCAGGTTTGTTCATCCAACCCTTGTCTATGTCTTTGTATTCTTGGTCTCTATCTGGGCAAGTCCGTTTGTTGTGCCCAGGCTTTCCACAATATCCGCAATATCTATTCATTACTTTCTCCTTCTTTCCTAACCACTCCTAGACTATAGCAAAGATGGCGGTAGTTGTCAAGAAAATAATAGAGAATGTTTTAAGATTATTCCAAGTTTGTCTTTTGAGGTAGATGTCTGTCTTGCCTATCTTCACATAAGTGTAAAGAATGTCTTCTTGAAGCCCCACATGGAGCCTGTAGTGTTTGATTTCCATAATGATTTCCTTTCTTCTCTCAACCACATAAGGACAATAGCATTATCGGGGGTAGTTGTCAAGCTTTTTGTCAAAAAGGATTTATTTTTTGCACCTTTCGTACTGCTCTTTCGTGAGGAAACAGTTCTCTAAAAGTCGCTGCTTGAAGTGATACCTCTTTCCAGTCTTCATTGAGAACATATCCCAATCAACAGTATTAAAGACTCTTGCTGACCTCTCTGCATCGAGGGCTTCTTCCTTGGGGAAAATGGCAAGGACGGCACCATCATAGTTGTCGCTCTCGTGAGTGAAAAATGGACTTTCAACCCTTGTTTTTCCGTTAACGTAGAACCGTCGACCATCCATAGCAGGCTGCGGTCTTCCCCACTTCCACCAATCCTTGTGAGTCCATACTTTCTTTATCCTTCGTTCGACAAGTTTTACTACGTTTTCCTTTAGCCACTTAGTGGGCTCCTGTTCGCATATCATCCTCCTCGTCTCTCCCGTCTGCCGAGTTCTTGAAAAAACAAAATCCTTGTTTCCCCTGAGATTGTCTTCAAAAAAAGAGTCCATCCCAGAAGCTCCTCCAACTTTGACATCGAAATGGTCTCCGATCCTGTATAAGGAAGAGACATCCACATCTCCCTCAAAGAAGAAAGTAATCCCGTTGTCCCCAACATAATAAGACTTGATGCACTCCTTCTCGATAGTCTTCGTCGCAACAGAATACTTGTAAGTCTGAGTTTTCCTAGAATAGTCGCCCTTTTGGTACCTGAAGATGCAAGTTTCATATTCTGGTGCTGCATCCACGAATGGACTCTTATCGCCATACAGAACGAGGTCAGTTACCGAGCCCTCGGAGAACATCTTGTTGTTCAAATCCTTGCAGCTTGTAGCTTTGAAGAACACCGACGGGACAATGAAGATAATCTCGCCTCCCTCCTCTAAGTGGTTCAAACTCTTTTCAATGAAAATAACAAACAAGTTTGTCTTACCGCTCCAACTCTCATAGGATTCGCACTTCTTCTTTGTGCCTTCTAGAATCCTGCTGTGAGCGACGTAAGGTGGGTTGCCAATAATCGAGGAAAATTTGTTTTCCTCAGAATAATCGAGAAAATCAATCACAATAGAACCCTCGGGTGCAACCAATTCGTCAATCTCTAGAGCGATGGTGTGCCCAGGAAGTTTTTTCAAGAAAGCGCCATCGCCACAAGAGGGTTCAAGTATCCTTCCCTGGTTTCTCTTGAGAGTCAGCATAAAATCAACTTCCCTCTCTTCGGTAAAGAATTGCCCCAGTGATAATTTGTCTTCTCTAGTTCTCTGTTTTATTTTCTCGCTCATGTCGCTCCTTTCCTGCGGTAACATCGTCACAACAATTATAACAGAGTAACCTCACCTTGTTAAGCATCTTTACTGATCGCAGCTTCCAAGAGAGACAGGTTGTCCATTTTCTGCTTTTTTCTAATAGACTCAATGTATGCACTCATGATAAATCTAAAGGCTTCATCCTGGGTTCTACAAATGGGGGGATGCTTGTCAAATACATTTTTTTTCCAGTTAATCTGGAAGGGGAGGTTACTCCCATTGGATGTTAAGCTATTCATCTCGCACAGTCTAGTGTGATGGACCTTTCCGCCGTTCCCCTTCTCTATCACTAATATATCTAAGTCTCTCTTGATGGTTGGACCCGATGCTGCACGCCTGCTTCCGCATAAAGACTTCTGTATCTCAGAAGCCTTGTTCGAATGGGCGTCTATTTCCTCAAGGCTCATATCTGTCAAACAATATAGAAGCGCCTTTTTGCTACTCCAGTTATCCGTTCGCCCAGTACTTGATTTTATTTGAACTGGTGAGCCTTGGACCAATACGTCGTACCAATGCCTTTCCTTCACCCTCTTCACGTTGAGTCCGCACGTACTTTCTAATTTTGAGATTAGTGTGTTCTCGTCATCTATGCTATTAAGCCGACCATCGTCGTGGTTGCTGCTGATATTTATCCCAAGTCCGTCAAAAATACCCTTTGGCAGCGACAACGTTGTTCTTACCATTACTTTGCCCCTCTACTGACAACTTCTAAGATGTCTATCATGTCGTCAGCCATAATTTCATAATTGTTCTTTAAGTAAATGACTTCGTGCAGCCCTTTTAGTTCTTTTTCAGTGTGAACCTTTGTAACAAGAGCCAAGCCTCCTCCATTTAGCATAGCTTGGGGGTTCATTCTCACCAAATCACCTACTTTTAGCTCTAGTTCGCCTGCTTTTCTCATAACTTCTGGCATATTTCCAAACATTAGCTTACTTTCTCCAAATCATCGTGATAAACTCTTACTTCTTCACCAGTAAAATTGACCCACACCCAGTCTTGTCGGTCAGATGAGTGAAATGCGAACACTACACCGACCCTGTTCTTGGTTCTACTTGAGTAACCTGGCGTGTTCTCATCCGCTGGTGGGATAAACCTTACAAGGTCTCCAACCTTCCAGCTTCCTTTACCTATTTCTGGAATGATGCGACTCTTCATTGTGCCACCAATTTCAGGTCGCTGGGAAGGTGACCAGTTGTTTCTCTGTCTCCTACCCAAGAGACTGAAAGTATCGCCCAGTCGTAAGTCTCGTCGACCTCGGAGACCACTCCCAGCATCCTGGCAGTAAACTCATTATATTTCTCTGGGTCAAGTCTTACCAAGTCCCCTACCTTATAAGTTTTATGCGACACTTACCACCTCCAACTTATCACAATCCCAGTACCAAATAAAGTTATCACCGAACTCTACCTTAGACTCTTCTTTGACAATGTGCTCACCTTTATCGTTTGAAAAGCCTCCCATGCGGACTTGTGAAACGACACCTACCCTATTATTCCACCAGAAGTGACCCTTGGGTAGTCTTACTAAGTTACCTACCTTCATTCCGAGACCAACTCGAAGAAGTCGGCATTAGACCAACTTTGCTCAAGGAAAGGGTTCTCAGAACAATGAAGCTTCAACTCTTCATAGCCTCGCTCGTTCCGAGTCTCCAAGACTATAAAGAGTCTGCTAAAATCAAAACCTAATGCTCTTACTAAACTTCCAACTTTCATAACTTCTCCTTTTGTTAAGTGGTCTCCCAACCACATATAAACTATAGCAAAGGGAGAGTTAGAAGTCAAGAACTTTATGAACTTTATCCATAAAAAATGTAACCGACAACATAGCAACTACCGAAGAAAATACTAATAACTAGAACTGATTCTACCATCATTATGTCCATTCATATTCATCAAAGTCGTCGCCGCATTGCTCATACATCCAAGCTAACGCTGCCTCTTCTTCGTCTTTGTCCTGAACATCAATACGATGAAACTCGTCGGTGTCTGGTATTGTAAATTCCAGAGTCACTGGATACCACTCTTCGTCACTGCATTCTTCCCAAGTCATTTTACTAACTCCAAATTTTTAATTAAAACTGTTTCTACCATTACTTACTTACCTTTCTTAGTTTCCAGGTCTGTGCAGGCTCGGTAACAAGGTTGTTTGCCCAAGTTACCTCAACACTGCCTGCGTGGATAACTTTTGTAACAACACCAATGTCGCTATCCACCTTGAACACGTTTGGGTTTAGTTTTACTAAATCACCGACTTTCATTGACTAACTCCAAACATGCGTGGTCGTCTGGTAATGGACCTGTGGGGTCACCCATAAACCACATGATGTGCAATACACAATTTCCACCAATGAGCGAGCCTTCTTTCGCAGACAATACAATGCCCAGGTCACCGTTAGTTCGCCATCTCACCAAGTCACCGACTTTCATTTGATAACCTCCGAAGAATGCTCTATCTGCCTACCGAATTCTATCACCCTACCATCAGAGGCAAGAGCATTCCAAGCATAATCCCAAGGATGGTCAGGTGTTGGAACCTTTTCCACAAGGATAACATTTCTTTGAATGCCCCAGCAGTTTGCTGTTGCTTGCTGGAGTCTTATTAAGTTTCCAACCTTCATGCTAACACCTCGAAGTTCTTTGATGTTTTTGTCTTGTGAGCGAGTTCTTCGCCATTATTCCAGCGAACATGGACTGAATAAGGTGTGACGTCAAGAACAACACCGAGTCCTCGGTCACTAAAATCTAACCAATGGTGCCTCTTAAGCTGCCACTCTGGAATCTTTACTAAACTACCGACTTTCATTTGCTTAAAACCTCCAATTCTGTTGAGTTTAACCAAAGCCCTCTGGAGATATGAAATGGAACCCACTCAACCTTGTTCCTTACAATTCCTGTTGGAAACACATTTTGGTCTATGACTACTCCAATGTAGTCTTCGCTAACATTCTTATGTCGAACCAAGCTTCCTATGTTAACCTTCATTGATAACCTCCAATTGATAGGGAGCAAAAGAGTTAGTGTAAGTCTTGCCCCCTGGTGCCTCTTTGATAAACTGGACGGTGTAAGAAGCAAGCTTGCCCGTAGGAAAGCAGTTAGCCTTTATAACAAGACCAAGGTGCTTCTTTCTTCTAGGTGTATTTTCTGTGATGCGAACTAAACTTCCAACTTTCATTGCACCACCTCCAATTTCTCGGCGGGGAGAAAGTAAGGGTGACGACGCCCATCAATGAACACTTCCCATTGGCTTTTATTGCCGTCCCTGTGTCGAGTCAGGACGCCGACCTTCCCATCCAACTTTGGAAAGAGATGCGTATCGAACTTTACCAAATCTCCTACTTTCATAACTTCTCCTACTTTCATAATCTCTCCTAATCTCCTAACCACATAGTAACTATAGCAAAGGGCGAGCCCAAAGTCAAGAACTAATTCACCCAAGAGTGATAAAAAGTGTGACCATCCTTTCGGACAAGCCCCTCAAGAGTGTTGAGGTCTTCGTGAGCATAGGCTGCTGGCTCTGAACCTAGCTTGGCTACATACCAGTTTCTCTTACCCTGGATAACAAAGATTATTTTATAGTCTTTCATAATTTTCCTTTCTTCCCTAACCACTCTTAGATAGTAGCAAAGGTTGATGCGGAAGTCAAGAACTTTATGAAATAAAAGCAAATAAAAAAGCCCTCCACGAATGGGAGGGCTTGAAGGTGGCTTTAGCCCTCAGCCCCAGCCAAAATGATCCATCAGTTTGGTGTTCGACAGAAGCTTCTTCTTATCTGAAGACAAGGTAGATGCCTTCTTCTTAGCTGCATTGACCATGCCATAAGCAACGTGTATCGATTCTTGATTTCCAGTCATGGAGTCTTGAAACTCCTTAGTAAGCGAGTTGTATCCACGGCTTTCCGAGAACTTAATCATCCAGTTCTTAAATTCATCGTCTTCCATGAGTTCTGGATGTGCCCCATACATCATCGATAAAGCCTTTGTGATGTGCCCGTGGAGGGGCTTTGTGGCGTCGTAACACCCTAGGGACATCGAAGTATCAATCCCAGCCCGAACTGCGACGAAGCCGTTGGAGCCAGACTGGTTGGAGATGGTCATCAACTTATTCAGGAGAAACACCTTTGCCTTGGCTCCATTGGTGTTTCCGATTTTGCCGCTCGCCTCATGGCTACAATAAACATAGGCACCAATGCTTGAGAGGAACTGCTCCTTCTCGATAGCATCGGCATAACCAGCGTGGAATTCGTTAACGAGCGTTTGCTCGGCGGTGATGGTGGTCTTACCCTTCTTGTTATGGAAGACGAAGAGTTCATTGACCTCCGCTAGGGAATCGACCACTTTCACGTTAACTGGAACTGTCTTTGCAGTTGGATAGTAGCCGAGGAAGATGTGTCGGCTGTGGTCTCCGTCATATATGAATACGGTTGCGGCTTCATCACCCCGTATTCGTGCGCCCTTAATCTCCCAGACGCTGCCGTCGATGCCTCCACGATTCCGAATGATTTTGTTTATTGACTCCACATCGCTGTCTCGGTTTCCATAGGAACGAAGCTTTTCGACTGGAACGTCTTCAAATCGTGCTGCCATTTCAGCAGCAGTCTGTGGCAGTGCTCGAATAACTTCTGCGTTTTTGATATAACCTTCTGCTCCGAAGAGCGGACGTTGATAGGGCGTACCCTTAAGTGTCATTACGTTAGACATTTTTATATTTTCTCCATTTGAATTTATATGTCGTTATGTTGTTTTCTACTTTGCAACCTCTTTTCCACTTCTGTCCACTTACTGTGGCTCGGTTTGTGCAAGGAGGTCTCCTTGTATCTTCTGTCCCCCGCTTCTTTTGCTCCTAGCAGGTAGTTTTTGCCAAGGTCAGGAACTCATTTCCCTGACCACTTATATACTATAACAAAGGTTGATGCGGAAGTCAAGAACTTTGTGAAATAAAAGCAAATAAAAAGCCCTCCCATTCGTGGAGGGCTTGAAGGTGGGTAGGAAAGGTGTTCTAGTCTTCACAATCCTCATCAAGATCGTCTTCGCCCAAGACCAGACAACTGTTAACAATCATCTTGAACTGGGGTTCCATGCGAGTTCTGACCCGACCACGGTTTTCGGAAGCATTCGGAACAGTCAGTTGCTTCTCGAAGAAATCAGTAACCTTTGGCTCAGAGGTTACTGAGTCATCGTTTTCGTCCTCATACTTTGCCAACTCTTCGTTATACTTCTTATTGTCCTGCTTTAAGGTCTTAGTATACGATGAGGTTGCCGATTTCACTGCCCGAGCCTTGTCTAGTTGGTTACAATTCACCTCCGCATCGACTAAGTATTCAGAGAAGTAGAACATCTTCCACATATCAAGTGCTGAGACTTGCTTTCCAGTGCTGGTTCGCAGTGTTTGAATCAACTCGTCAAGTACATTAACAATATCCTCGAAGCGATTGATTATTTTCTCAGAGTACTGCTCCACATCTCCTCGCTCTTTGCACTCACCCATCGTGTAGAAATCGTCACGGACTGATTTGTTGATACCAGAGTTATGGTAATCTGGATGGCTGTACAAAAGGATATTCAGGAGCATTTCATCCTTTTTTCTCTTTGCGTTGATACTGCTGGACATATATTCCCAGGATGAAAAGTTGGCAGTGATACCTCGCACAATGCCTGCAATTGCGGACTGGAAAGCGTTTCTTACCTCCTGCGGAGAGGGATGATGCCCCGAGTTTAGAGCTACAAACGTGGTTTGCACCCCGCTTGGACCGCTATACGGTTGGGCGTATCGGTCGACTCTCATCTGTGCATTCCGAAATGCTGACTGAAGACTTTGCGGTAGCTTATTGTAGGTCGTATAAGTAGGCACTGTAATTAGCTCGTCTGCTTCTCCAAAGAATTCTCCCTGGATTGGCACGTCGCCCTTGAAAAACTTTACAAGAGTCTTAACTCGGTTCTGAGCGTCTAAGATGCTATCCGTCTTTCCAGCATCACGATACTTTTCCAACAACTCTTTCGTTGCGGTATCTTCAAACTTCATTGCGAACTCCTCCGCACGACTCAGATCACAAAGTGTAATTGGACCCTGAGCAAGACCCATGTTGAGGCTATCTAGATACTTTCTCTGGTCTTCGATTGTCCAACAAGCTTCTCTCTGAAACCGTGGATCTGCGAACCAGCGACCATCTTCAAAGTCTTCTGCTACTTTCTTTGCTCTCTCGAACTGCTGAGATGATGTTATCTTGACCTTATTTTGTTTTGTTGTCATATTCTTACCTTTTTAATTGTTTCGAGCTTTATTGCTCTCCTTTATAAGATAAAGGTTTCCACATAGCCCAAAAATTGAGACTACACAGAGGGTCGCCCAAGAGAGAAACATTCTCTTTCAAGCTTATTACTATTATTGTCGCCCGCTTCTTTTGCTCCTAGCAGGTAGTTTTTGCCAAGGTCAGGAACTCATTTCCCTGACCACTTATATACTATAACAAACCTTTTATCGTTTGTAAAGCTTTTTCTTCACTTTTTTAGAAAGTCATGGAAGGGTTGGACATAAAGGCGAGGAAGATAGAAAAGGCAAAGCCGATAAACACAGCAGCAAGGTCACGCCGAATCATCTTCTTTGCTTTCTTTTCTTTACTATGAAGAGCCAACTCCCGTCCAGCAAGCAAACCAATAAACACCCAAGTTGTCGACATTGGAATCTTTGAGTGAATCTTGAACACCCAAAGAATAATAGCATAAACAATAACAAGGAAGGTTGCAGATGTAACCCTATCCAAGTTGCTCTTTTCCTCAACAACCTTTTGGATAGCTTCCCCTCTCTTATAGAAAAGAACACCGAGACCTGAAAAGATAAACACCAAAAAGAATATCAATTCATCTGAGGTTAAACTTCTAGGAAGGAACACAGCAACATTCGCCATGTCTTGCATAAGCCAAACAGACCATAGGAGCCCAGTGGCTAACCATTGAATAGGAACCCAGATAGGATTCTGTGCATTGACCTCACCCACCCTTTGAGATATTCTTTCAGCAATGTTCCAGATAAGGAACGATAACCCAAATGCAATAACATAACCCATAACAGACTTCATGGTCATTGAGCCAATGGCTGCTGGAGTCGTAGCAAAGCAACTTAGGAGAAGGAATGTTGTTGACACAGGAATTCTAAAACGGGTTAGAGCAAGAAGAAGGATGGGTGCTGCTAACTGTAGAAAGGTAAAGCTTTGGGGTGCTTTATCGAACCCCTTAGCCAACAACCTTTGATGTGAAACATCTCCGTTATAATTTTCCCAACTCCAAATAGTGGAGATAAGGAAGATGCCACCCATGAAGAGCCATTGCCATATCCAAGTTTTTTTCGAGTTAGAGGATAAGAAGGCTCCCAGGGTTTGGATGCTGTCGTTAGCAATAGCCGAGTAGCCCGCTATAGCAAAACCAAACCACATAGCTAGTAGGTAGTTGTCCCTAATAAGGAAAGCTACCCCAAGCAAGAATGCTAGGGTTAGAAAGAAAGGGGATAGGTTTGGTTTTCTCAAGTTATTTGCCAATTTGGATTAGGTTTAGGTTAGGTGCGGTCGCTTGCGGGCAGCCAAGTAAAAACATAGCCATAGCTAGGATAATAAGGTTTTTCATAAGACAATACTTTCATTTAGGTTAAGTTAAGTTTATTGTGAATATTCGTAAGGGCAATGACGACAGCCCGTTGAGCAACAGAATCCTCGTTTGAGTAGGTAGAATTCGGTAAGGACTTTATAGCCTGTCTTCGGGTCGATGTAGTGATTTTGTTTAGCTTTACAAGCGGTTTTGTGGATTTGAGTTATGGAAGGTGGAAATTTTCCCGCAAGGTTCGCTTCGCCTTGTCCCCCTGCCCCGCCGTCACTCATAATAAAACCCGCAAGCCATTCTTACGAAGTCTGAACCTCCTGGTTGCTCGCACATGGTGTCAAAGAGTGGTAGGCAATAGGCATTCCCACTGTAATCTCTTCTCGTGCATTCTTCGTTGCACTCGGATAAGTGCCAAACAGACTCTGGGTTATAACAAACTGTAATAATCAAGTTTCTTTCCCTCTCTTCTTCCTCTACCTCTGGTGGACCACAGGTGAGAAGTAGTAGGAGCAGTGGGTATCTCATTACTTCCTCATTGAATAGCTGAATGTGATAATCCAGGTTCCAGCAATAATAGCTAGGAAGATAGATTCTTCGAATGTCATTTCACTCTCCTGAAGAAAAGTTTGGAATAGAGTCGAAGTGCTCTAGGATAGAGTAGAACTCATTGGTCATTCTTCCGTTTGCCCACATGACAGTGCAAGAAGTTTGATTGTTTAAATACTCCCAGTGTTCGATCTCTTTCTTCTCTATCTCAACGATAATCCCTGGTCTCAACTTCTCGGTGGTTACTCCAAAGAAAGGTGACCGAAAGTCAACCATGTCTCCAACTCTTAAACTTCTATCTCTCATTCTATTATCCTTCTAGTTCTGCTAAATATTCTTTATAAAGTTGTATCTGGCTTCGCCACTCCATTGTAAGCTCGCCAGTTGCCCACCAGACCTTTATCCCTACACTATCAAAGGTAGAAATAACTATTCCAACTGGTGGATGTTTTCTTGGTTCTCCGTCCATTCCGATAAAGACCCAGCTATCTCCTTCTATGTAGGTTATAAGGTCGCCTGGCATAAGCTCTACAAGGTCTTCTTTTTGGTTGGCTGGGGTTATCAACTGCTAACAAGCTCCAAGTCTTCCAGGCTCCACCAGTAAGTCCTTAGACTCTCTACGCACCTGACGAGTGCTTCGTCCCGTGTGGATAGCCCATAGCCTGCGAGAAGAATCTCTTCCACTATGCAGAGCTTACTTGAGTAACTCCAAGTGTCGCTGTGTGGAAGTCTCACTAGATTACCTACCTTCATGGTTGCCTTTTCTTTCTTATTTTTAGTTTCTTTCTTATCGTTCTTCGCTTTGTGTTTCCAAGAACCTCGTTTAACCAAAGGTAGCGAAGCTTGTGGTACTTCAACTTTGGTGAGGGCTTGTGCCTCACCTTGGGCTTCGTTTGCTTGGGCTTTGGCTTTCGCACTTTTGCGGACCTGGTAGGTCTCTTCCGCTTGCCCCTCGCACTATTGTTCTCCAACCTTAGTCCCGACCTGCCTCGCTTTGCAGCGGCATCGGATGCTGACAGGAACAGGAACAATAATAGTAAGCAAAATAGTCTCAAAACAGTTTCCTTGTCTTTCTCGTAAGTGTGCTTACGTTCTACCGTATAAATAGTCGTTTTAGGACTTTATCGGGTGATATTTCCAATGACTTTTGTGGCAAGGTAGATGCCAAGGAATGTCGTTAGCCAATAGACCAAGGTGACACAGACTTCTCCCAGAGACTGAAGGCTACTCATGGAAGTGTCCTTCATAGTAGTAACAACCTGTTTGGTTATAAAGCTCGATGGCTTCTGCGATGGCATCCCCTGGTGTGTCGTCCGAGTTAAACTCTAGGCGAAGACCACCAATCTCAAGATAGTCGTGCTGCTGGATAGTTCCAAGTGAGTTGCTTCTAAACAACATAACCTCTGGAACCTCTGGCTGAGTGGAATAACTTGCCACTACGAACTGAGGCTCCTCTGTAACATCCGTTTGACGGAATAGGTGCTGGACAACCTTACCTTCTTCTCTAATAACTTTATCAAAAACTAACATTCGCTCTCCTTCGTTGTTCTCTTTATTACTCACCATTTATAACACAGGGATATTGAGAAGTCAATAGTTTATTTTACTTTTTTATTCATTACTGAATGTTTGTAGCAAACAGGTTGATAAGATTCTGCTCCGCCGATGAGCACCTTCTTCTCTTCCTTGGCGAGCCTTTCGGTGTAGTAGGCATCCCTGTCGCACTTAGAGCAAACTGCTGGGCAAATGTCTATGCTTGTTGCCCAAGGCATTATCTTTGTCATTTCCTCGAAGGGTTCGTAGCCCATTGGAAGGAACTCTGATGTAGAAGAAAGCTGTAGAGAGGAAACAAGAATAGTCTTGCCTTGGTGGAATAACTTTATTAGAGCATCGGCTGAACCTTCTAACATAAATAATTCGTCACATCCAATAACGTCATAGTCTTTGGATAGGTTGTAGATTTCCTCACCAGTCTCAACGAGAACACACTTGTGCTCTTGTCCTTTGTGAGTTACAACAGTTTCTTCTGAATAGCGTCTGTCCATCTTGGGTTTGAAGAGGATGGTGTTCTTCTTTTGGTATTGATATCTTTCCAAGGAAGCAAGCATTCTTGTGGTCTTACCTCCGAACATTGGTCCAGTGAAGACTTTGAGTTGTGGGTTCATCCCTGCTGCCTTTCTTGTAGTGCGATTAGCCTGTCTATGTAGAATCGTGCTTTCTTTAAGTCTTCGAGTGCGTCTGACTTGTGCTTATGTCTTGTAACATATTTTACTACATTACCCTCGTTGAAGTCAAGGGACCAGGCTTCAATGAAGTCGATAACTTCAATGGCTCCTGCGTTATAGTGGTCAGGGTGTTGGACCATTTCTTTCTTCTTGGGCATTAGACCTCTATTCAACGGTTACTGATTTAGCAAGGTTCCTTGGCTTGTCAACATTCTTACCCCTAACTACTGCAATCTTGTGTGAGAAGATTTGTAGAGGAATCGTTGTGAGCAAAGGAGTTAGTTCTGGTTCTGTCTCTGGAATTATTATAACAGCGTCTGCTATCTCTGTTAAGTTTTTATCGTCCCTATCTGTAATAGCAATGACTTTTCCTGACCTCGCACGAATCTCTTGTAGGTTGGAGACAGTCTTCTCGTAAGAACTATCGTGAGGCATTACAAACACAGAAGGGCAGGACTCATCAATAAGGGCGATAGGTCCGTGCTTCATCTCACCAGCAGGATAACCTTCGGCGTGAATGTAACTTATCTCTTTTAGTTTGAGTGCCCCTTCAAGAGCAACTGGAAAGTTTATCCCTCGACCAAGATAAAGGAAGTCGTCGTAGTGGCTGTAAATGTTTGCGATAGCTTCTATTGCTTTTTGGTCTGCGAGGATGTCCTGAACCTGGCTTGGAATCTTTTCCAAAGCATCTTTGAGGTCCATGAGTTTATCGTCGTCAATGTGTCCAAGTCGGTGTGATAACTTGATGGCAAGAAGGGTAAGTGCTGTGACCTGACCTGTGAAGGCTTTTGTAGAAGCAACACCTATCTCTGTTCCAGAGTGAGTGTAGATGCCTGCGTGTGCCATGCGAGCAATAGAAGAACCAACAACATTTACAATGCCGAGGATAAGTGCTCCCTTGCTCTTGGCTAACTCTAATGCTGCTTTGGTGTCGGCTGTCTCGCCTGACTGGGTAATGCCGATAACAACGTCTTCGCCGTTGACGATAGGTCTTCTGTAGCGATACTCGGAAGCATAGTCAACCTCAACTGGAATTCTGGTGAGAGACTCAATAAGAAACTTTCCAATAAGAGCAGAGTGCCAAGAGGTTCCGCAAGAAACAATAGTCATCTTCTTTGCTCTAAGAAGCCTTGGCATTACGTCTTCTATTCCGCCGAGTGCTATCTCTGAACCTGCTGCTGCGAGCCTGCCACGTAAGCAGTCAGCAATAGTCTCTGGTTGTTCGTGAATCTCCTTCATCATAAAGGACTCGAAGCCCTTCTTCTCTATTGCGTGAAGGTCAAGGAGAAGTTTCTCTGAACTATAGTTTGTGTCCTTGTTATCTACGTCTTTTATCTGAAGTTTCTCACGAGTGATGATTGCTATCTGGTCGTCTTCTAAATAGATAACCTCTTTTGCCCTGCCGATGATTGGAGTGGCATCTGAACCTACGATGAAACTCTCCTCGCCTATTCCGACTGCGAGAGGTGAAGACTTCTTGGCACAAACAATCATATCACCTGATGGCTCGATGACTGCTATGGCGTAGGCACCATGGACTGACTTGAGTGCTTCGTGAACAGCATCTTCCAAGGGCAGGCTTAGTTGCAACATCGTGTGCTCTATCCAGTTGGCGAGGACTTCGGTGTCGGTTTCAGAACTAAACATGTAGCCTTCGTCCTTGAGTGCTTCTTTTAAATATCTGTAGTTCTCGATGATTCCATTATGGACAAGGGCAAGCTTACCTTTGAACGATTTGTGTGGGTGAGCGTTTGCTTCTGAGGGTTTGCCGTGAGTAGCCCAGCGAGTGTGCCCGATGGCAAGGTTTTGTGGTTGGATGGACTGGCACTTTTCGTCCAAGCCTTTGACTGCTCCCTTAGCCCTGACAACTTTTATGTTATCGTTCTCAACATAGGCGAGCCCTGCTGAGTCGTAGCCTCGGTACTCTAACCTGTAAAGACCTTCAAGGACAACCTTTTCAGCCTTCTTCTCTCTTCCAATATAACCAACAATTCCACACATTAATTTATTTTCTCCAATTGATACTCTAGTACTGCTAAGTAAGCATAGTTAGAGTTGGCTTGCCAGTCTGGTCCCCAGACATACCAACAAGGATAACTAGATTCAACGGCAGCCTTTCCGACTACAATTCCTAATGTTTGTGGATTATAAAAGTACTTTTTTCTCTGTCTGTGGAGAACGAGGTCGCCTACCTTAAGCTTTGACAACTTTTCCAAGTTCCTCTGCTATCTCTCTTGCGAGGGTCCAACGGCAAGCTTTGGAAGAAAGGTTGAGTTGTTTGTCTTTATTTTTCTCTAGAATGGTCTGAATGAGTTCAATCACTTGGTTTTCTCCTGCTTTTCTATCATCTTCTCTAATGACTCTCCAATGTTAAGGGCTGCTGCCTCTAACTGGTCAATAACTGCCTCTATCTCCTCCAACTGGTGTTGTCGGTAGGCGATTACAGCACAGGAGACGAACAGGAGCATAGTAAGACCTATTGCTATTCTGTCTATCACCTTCAGTGCTGGACTCTTGTCACTCATTTTCGTGAAGACTTTCTAAGAAGCCCTCTGACTTGAGGACTTTTGCGAAGTTGGGACTTTTAATCGCAGAGGATAGAGTCATTGCCTTTTGAATCTCGATGAATTCTGCAATAGGCTCGACGAAAGATACCTCGTCTTGCCTGCAAACCTCTGTCTCTGTGGGTGGAATGCTGTTGGTAATCCAACGAATGGTGTAGCTTCTCCAGGTGTCTTCTCCGACCTCTGAAGATAATACAACACCGTAATAGTGAAGCCCGCCTTTGTGCCGTAGCACGATTTGACCTTTATTCATTATTCTGCCTTTCTATTCTGAAATTTTTATTAAGTCTTTGCCTTTTAGATAAGCCGTCCAACTGTCGAACGATACGACGTAGGAAGATTTTCTAACTTCTGTTACAACTCCGTGTAACTTTAGGGGGTGGCTATTCTCTTTTTCTTCTAAATATTCCCAGCCTGGGTCTTTTCTATTGATGACTACAAGGTCACCTACTTTTATTTCTTTACTCATGCTCATGAATATAAGTAGCTATTCGATAGACTTCAAGCTGTCTCTTTTTTGAGCTAGTTTGTAGATCTTCCTATCCAGCCTTGCTTTCTTCTCAAGCATCTTGGTTATCTTTTTGTTTATCTTTGATATATTACTCATAATACCATTATTCCCCGAGGGTGTCAATATAAATCTTTCTTTTTCTTCTTCTTTTATGTGAGCCGTAGTGGACAGTGATTTTGCCGCTGTCGATGTGGGTGTAGACCTTTTCCTTCTTGGCTCGGTCCTCAGAGATAATAAACTTTTTAGCCTCATTATGAGACATAAGGTGGAAATAGAAATAGCCCTGAGTAATCTTCGTGATAAGACCGAGAGCATTGTTCTCTGGGTTGGAGAGCAGGTCTCCTATTCGAAGGTGGTGCTTTATCATTTCTTGACTTTCTTCCTTATTCTCGGAAACCTTGCCTCTTTTATTTGGTAGTCTTCAACTGTGAGATAGGACATGGTTTCAGGGACATAAACAACGCCTTCGAAGAATAAAACTTCTGAAACAATTCCGACCAGTCGTGCCAACTCTTGTCTCTCGTCTTCGATATCCCTGATAACAAAGTTCGCCTTCTTGAGAATAGCTTCTTCGCCGCCCAAGAGGGTTACGGGTATCTCCTTGACCATAGAGTCGAGGGTCGAGTTGAAAGCGAGTCGCTGTCCGATGATGGCAACCTTTGCATTCTCAGACCACTCGTCCATTGGTTTGAGGAACTCTCCACTCTGAAGCCAGTTTAGGACAAGGTGCTTGTGGTCCTGAATAAGCTTGCCCATTGGACCCAGTGTTTTCCTTACATCAAAGTCAAAGATGTCCAGTGGAGCATCAAGGTCTTCTGGTTCGATATAACGATATCTTACCTTCTCTGGAACTCCAAACTTAATTACTTTTCCTGTCATTTATGAACCCTTGCTTTCTTTCATCTACTATAACAAACTACTAGGTAAATGTCAAGTTGTTTTTTAATCGTAGTCATAATAATCATCATCGTAGTCATAAAGACCGTTGTTGGGGTCGTCACAGTCATCATCGTTGCCCATTGGATAAGAGACGGGACCAGCGGGTAGCCCTGACGGTGGTGAAACTTTCTTTACGTTGGAGGTTAGACCTGAGAACGAGGGGATTATAGGAGCCATAGGCTGGGTTGTTTGCACCTTCCTCTCTTTTAGTTTCTCCTTGACGGATTCTTTACTACTGACTTTGTTTCTTCTTTCACTCCAGTCTTCATCAAACTTGTCTATGATAAGGCTAGGGTGGACGATTGGTGCGAAGCTGTTCCCAGCGTGATAGACACGTAGTTTGCTGCCGTCGTCGAGGTTTAGAGTCGGGTCTGAGTTCTTAAAAGCTTCGTGCCTGACCAAGCCTGCTGCTGTGAGTTGTAAGTTTTTGAAAGAGGGATAGCCAGACGGGGTTATCGTGGGCACCTTGACACTGAAAAGACCTGTTGGTCCTGGCTTTATGGTTTCACGCTTGCCGTCCTTGAGATATGAGATGTGCTTAATCACTTACAGTCCTCCGCTCTATCTTTAATTAGTTGTTTGACGACTTCGTAAGCCACAAAAGGTAGGACCAGTGCAATACCGACTGCGAGTGGTGCTGCGAGTAGTATCGTGTCCAAGCATAATAGTGATGTTCTCTTCTTCATAAAAAACTCCGCTTCCCTCTTTCTTTCCAGTTTATAATGTACCAGAAAGAAAGAGGAAAAGCAAGAGAAAAGGAGCAAGGGAAATGAAAAACCCTTGGGGACGAAACGAGCGGAAGTGAGAAGATTCGAACTCCTGGTAGGCTACAAACCTACAAAGCATTTCAAGTGCTCCACCTTAAACCACTCAGACACACTTCCATAACGTTTCGCTACTAATAAATAGTTTGCTCTCTCCTTTTTGTTCTCGTACTTCTACGAGAAGTTTCCTTTATTTCTTTATCTTTATCTTTGGAACGTTGTTCTTGTAAGTCCTGTTCTGCTTGCGAAGTTCTGCTATCTTGGCATATACTTCTGGGAACCTTTCTTCTCGCCACTCTATGTTTTTCTTATCAAGACAAGCATGGCAAATGTAGAGAACGTCTGGGCTTATCTTTGCGCCCTTCATGTAGATGCAATCTGGGTGAGACATTACTTCTTTCACCCTCTTACACTTTTCACATTTAGAATCCAAAACTTTCTCCACAGCCACAAGTCCTCTTTGCTCCTGGGTTCTCAAACTTAAACCCAATGTTGCCCAGTTCGTTCCTGTAGTCTATCTGGGTTCCAAGTAAGTAGAGAAGACTCTTCTTATCTGAAACTATCTTTACTCCGTGACTTTCTAACTCTCGCTCGCCTACTCTTACTTCGTGTGCGAACTCAAGGACATAAGTAAAGCCTGAGCAGCCTCCACCTTTGACGCCAACTCGAATGCCGATAGGTTCGGGTGACATTTCAGATGCTATGTCACTCACCCTCTTTGCTGCTATTTCAGTCAATGTTATCATCGGTCACCTTATTGTAAAATCTATGTTCGTCGTCCATGAACCTGTCTACCACTTCAAGTCGCAGTTCGATAGCCAACTTGAGGATAGAATTTGAGTAACCATTCTTTACGTGCCTTACCCTTACAGACCTTTTATTATTTATGCAAACGTTTCCTGCGTTGTAACCGCAGAGTCCATGAACTAAGTCGCCCTTCGCCCTCGTGAGCCAATAGGATAGAGCAATCATGCCCGCCTTTATTGACGTTTTAGGCTTTTTTAGTTGGTCGCAGGTGTAGTCGGAATACTGGGGTAACACCTGGGTAAGCCCGCAGGCTCCTGCGCTACTGACTACACGAGGACGAAAGGCACTTTCATGAAAGATAAGAGAAGTAAATATAAAGGGGTCTATCCCCCTCTGCTCTGCTTGCTCAACTATGGTTGGCATGATTTTACAGGCTAGTCTATTTTGACTACTGGACATGCCAAAGGTCATTACGACGGCTGCACATAAATGAGTTGCGAACATAATCTTCTCCTATATCTTTCTCTCTTAAATAACATACTCAAAGACACACTTGGTGACCCTGTAAGGATCGCAGTTAGAGGAAGGTCGTCTATCCTCCGCATAGCCCTTCCAAGTCCTCGCTGTTGCAGAAGGTATTCTAAATGACGTTGCCCTTGAAGCTACACCTGAACTAAACTTATGATAGCTCGAAGTCTCAAAGCCTCCCGTCATTCTCATTTGATTATCTGGACCAAACTGCTCCATGTGGTGAGTGTGTAAGTTTCCAGCGTTCTCTACAATTTTATCAAATAACTCTTTGCCTCCGACCTCTCTTGTTCTTGTAGTAGAGAAGTTGGTGTGCATTCCTGAACCGTTCCAGCCGATGTGGGGCTTTGGATGCCAATCTACACCGAGTCCATACTCTTCCGCTGCAAGTTGCAGTAGATAACGACTGACCCAAAGGTCGTCTGCTGCTTTGATAGGGTCGTCGGCGAACACTTGATATTCCCATTGACCTGGACTCACTTCTGTGTTATAACCTACAACCTCAATGCCTACGTCGTTGCAAGTGTCTGCGAACTCTGAAATAAGGTCACGATAGCGAATGGGTCCGCCAGAGGAACAATAGTAGCGAGTGTCCTGAACGGGTGGGGAGCCGTCCTCATTCCAAAGAATGTTCTTATTGTTCAGAGTCAGGAAGAACTCTTGCTCGTAGCCTAACCAAAGACCTTTGTCGGTGCCGACGGCACTAATGACGCTTGTAAGGTTATTCCTGTGGTTGCTCGGGTGAGGAGTTCCGTCTGGGTGCATCACTTCGCAAAGAACGATCACCCTTCTGTCACTTAGTTCGTAAAGCCTAACAGGTTGGAGTACCCGCTCAGAGTCCTCGGTCGTAGCCTGCTCTGTAGAGGAGCCGTCAAAGTTCCACAGAGGTGCAATGCCGTTAAACTCTTTTACAACCTTTGTCTTTGAACGAACAAGTGGTGCGTCCAACCCGTCTACCCAAACATAATCTAAGTGAACCATTTTCTTTTTCCCTATTCTATTTCAATATTCACTGAAACATCGACAGTCATAGTTGGTAAGCGAAGGTGATTTGCTAAGTCGTGACTCTTACATTCTTCGGCATCGAGGAACCAGTCAGCGTGTTTCTTCTTATCAACGATTTTCATAAAGTAATCGTCTTTCTTGCCACAGTTGCGAGCCATCATTGAGTAGATTTTGCTGTTCAGCCTGTCTGCTTCTTTGGCAGCAGCCTTTAGCTCTTCAACTTTGCCCCAGTCCATAGAACTGACGTCGTGAATCATTACAGTTGCGTCCTTATCCATAAAACGAAGTCCGTCTTCCCCAAAGGAGAATAGAATTGCTCCACAAGACATTGCCTTGCCCTCGACAATGGTAGCGACTGGTAGCTCGGCATCTCTGATAGCTGCTATCATAGACATGAGTGAATAAACCTCACCACCATAAGAGTCGATGACGACTGGTATGATGTCCTGTCCAGTACTGTGTGCCTGTGCCATGTCGAGGGCGAAGGTCTTTGCGGATTCTTCGTCAAACTTATTAACCCGAATAATAACGGGTGACTTACGTAGTTCGATAACCTTGATAAGAGGTGAAATAGTTACTTTATGTTTCATTTTTTATCCTTTGTTTTTAAAAATTAAAAGTCTGCCCCATGTCAGTAGGAGACTTGCTCTGCTTCATCATCTCAAGAGTGGTAATCTTGAAAGGAGTCTTTGTCGAGCGTAACAACTTGTTCATGCACTCAAAGAGTTGTGAAAAACTTAATCGAGCGTGGCGAAGCTTGTCTGGGTCAGAAATAGTTGAGCCATCTTGGTCATAAATCCTCCCCAAGACTTTTACTTCCTTTATGTCCGATTGCTTGATAAGTTTACGCCAAGCATTATCTAAATGATATTTCTCCATTAAACCAAGAATCTTGCCCTTGGCGTTATTGCCGTTAGAATCAGCAATTAGCACCAAAGATTTTCCACAAATATGCTCCGTAAAGGAAAGGCGAGAGTCCTTGGAAGACCTACCCTTTTTCAAACCAGTGTCCCACCCGAGATTAGCTAAACTGCTGGTCACATCTGATGGAGTAATCTCAACAATCTGTTGACGATTCTTCTTGTTCATGCAAAGTTTGTGAATCTTAGTTCGAGTTCCTTCATGTTCAAACCATCCAGGAAAGAAGTCATCTAAAAAATCATCAATGTCGAAACAATCTTCTGACTTTCTACGCAAAGGCTGACCTGAAGGGTTGAGACCCTCAAAGGTCGGGTCGTCCGCAAATGCTTCGTGATATTCACGTTCGGTATCGACCATTTTATATTGCTTGTTATTCGCACGTTTATTGGACTGAATTCTCGCCTTTCTCTCTGAGAAAATGGAAGACTTTCCAGTTGGATTATAAAATGGAGACACCACAAAGGCGGGAATCTCCCAACCTAAGATGTCGCAAGCGTAAGCACGATGATGACCCGCTTCAATCTTATACTTACCGCCAGGAAGACTCTTGACAACAATCGGATTGAAAACTAGACCGTCTTTCTGAAGGAGTGGCAGAACCTCCTCTTTTGCTCGAACCTTATCGACTTCGACAACACCAACCTGATTGCTAACCAAGGATTCATATGACAACTTAATAAAGTCTTCAATGTACCTTCTGTCTCCACCTTGGTGAAACACCTCTCGAAACTCTCCTTCACGAGGGTCTAAGCGACCTTCTGAAATAGCGGCACTAACAGCAACGCTCTCTCTTTGCTCTAGTGTGTCCGTTAACTTTGCTACTTTTAACTTTGCTACTTTCAACTTTTCTCCCTTTCTTTTCTCTGTAGCCCTCTTGACTACTCCTGAACTATAGTATATCTATCAGTCGTTGTCAACATCTTTTTTTGCTTTATCACAAATAATTTCTGATTCTGTTTCTATCCAAACCTTTGCTCCACAAGGAAGCGGCTTGTCTGGTGAGTAAATAATCTTACAAGGTCCATCTACATAGACTTCACTACAATAAGTGTTGCTCTTGTAAGTCTTCACCGTTATGACTGGCTCTCTATCACCAGACTTTGAGTTAGACCTAATCTTATGCTGGTTTACATGAATCTTTTTCTTCATTAGTCCCTCTTCTTTACAATGGCAAATAAAACCGTGGCTGCAAGGGAAACGCCCAAGAAGACAAAGAGGTCGTAAAGAATACTAAGCATCCTTATCTTCCTTGTTACGCTCGGAATTCATTTGGGCTAATATTTTCTCAAGTTCTATTGCTTGCTCGATAGTCTTGCGTTTATGCTTCATGCCCTGTGAGACCTCTGAGAAGAATATCCATCCTGATAGACAGAAGATGCACACGAGGATGTTTGTTATAATTTGTAGTATCTCTATCATTGGTTCATACTCCTACAGCAAGCAGACTGAACCGCCATTAGTCATGGCAGTTACGTGTGGTGAGTTAGTTTGCTTGTCCCCATCAAAGACAACTACTGCTGATGGAAATGGAGCAGCGTTCTTAGAGTCTCCAAACTTGAGCCTACCCTTGATGAAGTGAATTGACTCAGCCTTCATACAATAGTCGTGCCAATACTTGGTATCTGTTCTCGCTGGAACGAGACATACAACTCTTGTGCCTGGTTTCTGACCTTCTTGGTGAGCCTTTTGAATCCAGTCTTTGATCTGGCGACCATAAGGAGGGTTCATGAATACTGACTCACTTTGCCAAGATTGGGCAAGCCCATTGTCCTCCGCAGTATAGAATTTCTTACACTTCGTATTTTCAGAGTCAGCACAGGGATCTAGGGTGAACCCGTGGACCTCATTGAGCCTTTCATAAAAAGCCTGTGGAGTTGACCACTCATTTGATTTAGAAGAGAACATTGTCTTAGTTGTCTTATTATCCAATTTACTACCTTTATAGGTTTAGTTAAAAAAAAAGGTTCCTAGCGGATTTGAACCGCTCTCTGAGCTTTACAAGAGCCCTGCATCACCGCCAATGCTTAGGAACCGAACTTATTATTTTATTTATTAGGCAAAAAGTAAGTTCCAAACCTACTTACTACATAACCATTATAAAGGAGAATCTTATGCTTGTTAACTGTTTTTGCTGTGAAAAGCAATTTAATAAAACCCCCTATGAAATCAAAAAATCAAAATCTGGGAACCACTTCTGTTCTCGTTCCTGTGCTGCTAAGTCTAACAACAAGGGAGTTCAAAGGAACAAAGCAGTAACCAGAACCTGCAAATCCTGTGATGTGAAATATCACAACACCAAAGGGCACAGGTCTACTGCGTTTTGCCCAACCTGTTATAGACAAAAAGGCGCAATATGGTATAAAGACAAAACCCTCCAAGAATATCGAGAAAAGCTCTCCGTGAAGGACAAGCACCCATCTTGGGCAAATGCTCACGTCAGGCACTTCTGTCGCTCTTGGAATAAAAATTTAAAAGAACAACCTTGTCAGTGTTGCGGTTATAGCAAGCACATCGAATTCTGCCACATCAAGTCAGTGTCCAGCTTCGACTTGGACACAAAGCTCGGTGAAATAAATTCACCAGAGAACATTGCAATCCTTTGTCGAAACTGTCACTGGGAATTTGACCACGGTGAACTTACCGTAGAACAAATCCCTAAAAGAAAATAGCACCCCAGGCAGGATTCGAACCTGCAATCTAATGATTAGCTTACCACTACAGTTTTCACTGCCTTTACAGTTTGTGGTCTGGACTTTCTCTCAAGCATATCCTAAAAGGACTTAGCCCACTCCCGTCAAGTCTCTACACGTTCCTCTTTCGAGGCTTCGCTCGGGATTGCCATTTTAAAGGTTTCCCCGAATTTGAGAGTGTGTGCAACATAATGTTTCCACTATGAGGCTCCTATTGAAGTCATTTGCATTATCCATTATGCTACTGAGGTATAACTTCTTATGTTTTCATTATAACACAGACTTTGCTGTCTGTCAAGTAAGAAGTTTATCTTATTTTATAAACTCCATTTTCTTCTGAAAGAAATTTTGAACCAAACACCACTTTCAACTCTTTCCAGGTTTCAGGAGACGCAATGGTAACCTTGCCTTCTTCTCCAAAGTGTTTCTTGAGCCAGCCGTGTCTAGCCCAACCACCTAACCAACTGGTAGGTCTTGGAACCCACACACGACCGTTCGCTTCTATGAATTCTACTTGTCTCACTAGAAGCCCAGCCAAGGACCAGAGAACTCTTCTAGCCTAACAAGTTTTAGTTCTTCAATCAAATGTTCTGTCGTGAGTCCATCTGCCCACTTTACTAAAACATTTTTATCTCCTCGAATCTCGATTACTCT
>JACKQG010002354.1_pt1 | contig 24851 bp, 54 predicted proteins | sample 8237621 | NCBI WGS metagenome assembly JACKQG01 (sample SAMN15677084, study PRJNA649215) | marine metagenome | biome: marine; feature: Black Sea; material: saline water; isolation source: suspended particulate matter (SPM) from the Black Sea western gyre | collected 2013-06-09/2013-06-10 | depth... | reverse complement strand
AAAGATGCTCAGAGACTAGCCAATATGCTCCACGGGAGAATCCTTCTTGTCCAATCTGCTCAAGGGAGAAACGGTAAGGTCTGGGTGGTTGTCAGTTAAATTTCCGGGCCACCGGGATACAGGTGGCGACCCCGCCAGCGCGGGCCTCATGCAGCGGGCGGGAAGAAAGGGAGGCAAGATGATGTTCAATGTAAAGTTGGCAGGATCAGAGGAAGCACGCCGTGTGAATCTGGGGGCGTGTATAGAGGGAGTCCGGGAGCCCTTTACGTTCCCGGCCTTTCACAGAAAGAAGGCCGGGGAATGGGCAATCCGCCTCATCATCCTCGATGGGGGATACCACATCGATGTCTGGGTGGATGATTTCAACATCACTGTCGAGAAATTGGCAAACAAACTCCGGTGTGGCGAGTATGTATTAGCCAGTACACCACGAGGAAAAGTCGTCAAGGCTGCCCAGTTCGCCTGCTCCCCCGAAGGCCACAAGCGCAGCTCCGGGGCGATGCGGGAGCTGAAGAAGGCAGTGGCTGCCTATAACGAGGCGCAAGCCTCTGGGTAGTCTCACCCTGATAATCAAATAAGCAGGCAGCGCGTCTGCTCCATCAACGCCTCCGTGCTCACGGGAAATGAGCCGCTTTGGTCATTTGCGAAATGACCGCCGCCCAGTGCCATGCGCTGGATACGGCGGTTTTTGTTTTGAAAAAGGAGGATTACAATGTCCAATTGCACAGTAACAAAAGTTGCCTGCTATTTTACAGGTAAGCTTATCCCAGCAGATAAAGCCGTCCGCATTATATTAGTGAGAGGTTCAGTTGATAATCCTCTTGCCGACAGGAAGCAGATATTCGCAGACCCGTCATTGGACAAACCCTTGGAGGTGAGTGTAGATGACTTTTGAGGAAATCGTGGTCAGTATCCAGAAACGTAAAACTAACCAAGGCAAATTCGTCAGCGACGACAATGCCAAACGCCTAGCTGTAATCGAAATTGTAGAAGGATTCAGAACTATTGGAGAGGCGCGGGATTCTGTCGAGACCCTCAAAGAAACAGGAAATCACTTATTCACCGCGATGGGCTATGAGGTTGATTGGAACTGTCTAAGGAAAGCAGTAGACATGTTTTTCCCTTCACGGCAGATCAAAGGTTCATCTAAACAAAGTATAAATGAGTTATTCGTGTAAAGCAAAGGAGACTAGGATGGCAAAACTAAGACTACGACGTTTCAAGAACCATTTATCACTAAGTCAGAACCGCAAACGCAAGCGGGTTGTCCGCAAACCAAAACAGCCTAATACGGTAAAGCAGGGGAAATAATGAAAAGAAAGACAAGTTCATCTATCTTGCTCTCCAGGGAGCACGACGCTGGTGGTGGGAGTAAAATGGCAAAATTCCTCACAGAGGGCGTTCTTTATTACGATGACAAAAAGGATTCATTCCAGGAAAAGGTGGAACGATATGCCCAAAAGTTTATTGAAAAAACAAAGATTCGACCAACGGTTTGCCTGGTTCATGAATCAGATTTTGAGGAGATTAAGGCTAGTGTAGAGGTTCACTCAACAATAAACATTCTACCAAATCATTTACTAATAGGGAGGAAGAGGAATGAGCGTTAGTTACTATAGGTTGAGGCCTCCGATAACATATTTGAAATTGGAAAAGAGTAAAGGGCATGACAAGCTCTTCGTGTGGGTAAATCATCAACTTGTCGGAAGACTTACTTTGGACAAACACGATACTCGCCAGGTAATCGACTGCTTCACTCTCTTCGAACCTGGCGATGAGTGCCCTTTGCGCTCATACTGGGGAGGAGCGGAAAAGGGAACGGTTGTATACGCCAATGAAATCAGCTTACCAAGAGGAATGATAGTCATATCAGAATACGGGGAGCTATTCACGGTAGCTCAGGTATTCGCCCGCCATGGAGCAAATCGTAAGGATGGTCTACCTACAGAGTTGGGCGGTTTTGAGGAGGAGAAATGATAACGCCATGCTCAGGTAAACGCGGTTGCGGGACACGCGAAGAAGGCGGCCTATATGCCTGCGTATCAACTAGCATTCTTGGCCGTTCCATTGAGGAGTTCATTATAGACCCAGCCAGAGAGTGGAAGGGCAAGTGTTTCCGAGCTCCTATTCTCTACGAAGGCCGAGACGCTTTTCACATGCTCGTTTGGGTAGGTGCTGAATTCTACCCTTTCATTCCCGATTTTATCGAAGAGGCCAGAATAATGGGAGTGAGCAGACGGATTCCAAGAGGATTCCCAATTGAAAAACTTACTCCAGGGAAATCAAAGATGTTCTTAATCCATTCACGAGCAGTTCCGAAATTTGAATACCAAGTTCTACCGTCTGGGATGTGTTTGAAAAAGGACACTCAGCATCTATGCACGTTTGATACCTGGTCTCTTTCCTCGCTTGATTCATTAGATAAGCATCTAACATACTCAGAGCTGCATGATAGTGCTGTAGAGATAAAAACGCCCTCGGTTGCATATAAGGTCAACAAATGCCTTGAAGTACCCAAGGAGAGACTATACCAACCAGGCGCTTTTGCGGCGTTTTACCTTACCCATTTAGAATACATTGACAAGGAGGGAAAGGCACCCAGAGACTTAGCTGAGAAAATTGAAAAAGCGGAGTTTGACTTACTGGTCTTACCAGACTAAAAGGAGCAGCAATAGAAAATGTTAAGCCAATCCTATTCAGATACAGCTAACACCTTGGTCAACCGAATTTTACAACTCATCCCAAGCCGCCCTGAAATTTTGAATATGGATAACCCATTTAGTTTATTCAAAATTGATGGTTTTAGGTGTGATGACTTAAGTCCGTCTTTTTTTCAGGCTTCATGGGCTTTATCAAGAGCAAAATCTTTGTACAAAGGAGAAAAGAAATGACCATACCGTATCCTAAACACAAAATCTTACCCAAACTCAGAGCTGAACGAAATCGTCTAGAGAGGGCTGCCATTAGTGATATTTCTGAACCTATAGCAAGATATGTTGAGGCAGCTTACAAGAAGATTGAAAAAGCAATAGAGTTGTTAGAAAAGGAGGCAAAGAGTGAAACGAAGTTACATTCTAGTCCTATTGATAATCCTTAGTTTATTATTGATAGCCTGTGTAGGTAGTGAAATAGTCAGAAAGAGTGGCGCTGAAGCAATTGATACTGCTGGTTGTAAGTTGGATTGTAAACGGGCAGGACTGGAATTTTATGACTATGATTACCGCTCTCATACTTGTAAAGGAAAGCCTCCTGGAGGAGAAATCATAACCTTGTATGGATTGGAGATAGAAGAATGAAAATCCTGCTCTCTAGTTTGGTTCCATTCAAAACAATCCCACCAAATAAATCCCTAATCCAAAGTATTGCTAAGTTTGGCCAGCATGTTGACCGAAATTTGACAAATTTCTCCGTTCATGCTATAATATAAGAGCTTAAGGATGGCGAGTTTTTGATTCGGCAACAAAGGCCCGTTATCCACTAAGCTCGTTGTCCTTAAGCAATACAATGTGCTGAAAGTGGGTGACGGGCTTTTGTTTTAGCATAAATGGAGGGATAGATGGGTATAACATATATGTATAGTATTTGGGATTTAGATATCCAGAAATTTGTTTACATTGGGAAAAGCAATATGCCTCCAGTTAGGTTCAGAGGCCACATGAAAAGGTCAGCAAACCTATGTCTCCGCAAATTAGTAAAAGAAAAGGGAGCAGATAGTTTTGAGTTGATTATATTGGAAAGGACCAACTTCTTTAAGTTGAGAGGTTGGGTCAAACGAGAGAAATTTTGGATTGGAAAGCTGAGGAAAGAAGGGCATCCGCTTTGTAATAAAAATGATGGTGGGGGAGGTGTAACTAAACATACCGAAGAAGCCAGGGCTAGGATAGGTGAGAGGGCTTCAAATATTTCCGAAGAGGAAAAAGTTAGAAGGAGTGAAGCCTGGTTGGGGGAGAACAACCCCTGGTATGGCAGGGATATATCGGGGAGAAACAATCCATTCTTTGGTAGACATCATACTGAAGAAGCAAAGAGAAAGAATAGGGAAGCTCATATAGGCAAGAAACACACTGAAGAGGCTAAAGCAAAAACAAGTAAAGCTCTTTCAGGTGAAAACAATCCAAGAGGAATGTTGGGCAAGTGTCATACAGAAGAAACTCGGGAAAAAATGCGTAAGGCACATGCTAAAAGGGATCAAAAAGGAGAAAATAACCCAATGTATGGTAAACATCATACTGAAGAAACCAAAGCAAAGCAACGAAAGGCTTTAGCGGGCAAACCTCCTTCTGAGAAAACTATAGCAGCAGCGATTGAAGCCCAAGCAAAGCCTTACCCAGCTTTTTATAACGTTGAAACGAAAGAATATATTCCGGCAGGGAGAAATCTAAAAGAATTGAGCCGAGAGCGAAGTCTAAACTATGATGCAATGTTGAATCTTAAATCTGGGAATACAAAGCAATCAAGGGATAGATGGAAATTAGCTACTATATCTGAAATAGAAAGGGCTATGAATGAAAATACCAATTGACAAACTTATTTATTCTTCTCAATTACCACCAGATAGAACTTTAATCAAATCAATAGAAAAGTTTGACAAAGTCCTCCCAATTATAGTCGCCATTGAGGGGGACAGATTTAGAGTTCATATTGGGAATAGGAGTGTTGCAGCTTTGAAATTGCTTGGACAAACTGAAGTCGAGGCAATTATCTCTGAGTTAGATGGTTCAATACTAACACTCATCGGTAATCTCCAGCGCAGTGACAATCCTATAGCTGAAGGAGAGGCTATCCAATCCTTACTAGATAACGGTTGGACGAAAGAAGAGATTAGAGACCATATTGGAATTCCTCTCCATAAGCAGTATGGCCGACTTCGACTTCTTCACAACCTCATTCCCAAATTAAGAAAGAAAATAGCCGACGGGAAGATGTCTTGTGAAGCGGGTAAGATAGCAACCAATTTATCGAAATCAGAGCAGGAGGAATTGGCCCAAGAGGATAAGATTACTATCAGTAGAGCAAAGTCGGCTCGGCGGACTAAACAATTAACTATGTTGGACCTAGAAAGCGTGACGATACCTAGAATATCGGAACTCGACCAATTGTTCAACTCACTGACAAAACTTTGTACAAAGTTGGAAGAATGCTGGGAACGAACCTTACTGATAGAAGCAATTAAAGCAATTGAATCACTGAGAGGAGAGTAAAAATGGATAATGAACAATTTGAAAGACTTATTAGAATCTTATATTGTGTCGAGGAATCAATAAAAAAGTCTAAAACCACGCTATCCTGGCTACCGTTTTGGTGGATTGGCTATCTCTTTACAATAGGATATAATTGGGTGGAGGTGGGTGAGATTTTAACAGAGCATCCTTGGTACGAAAATCTTTTTTATATAATAATCTGGTTTATGGGGTGGCCTTGGTGTTTAGGATATACATTAAATAGATAAAAAGGAGAATGAGCAATGAAAGACCATTTATTGGAGACAATACACTATATCTACGATTATCAACAAAAGTATTTCAATTCACCTTCGCTTGAGGAGATTTCAAATAAATTAGGTACTACAGGAGGTGCAATTTCCTTTCGTATTAAGCAGTTAATAGAAGGAGAATATATTGAGAGATTTGGCAACCGAGCACTCAGAATCACCCAAAAAGGATATGATGCAATCGGTGCGCGGACTCAAATCTTTGATTGAGTCCAGTTGTGGACGTCTAAACGCAGAACTATGCTATGATGGTAGATATGGCATCGTACTCACTCTGAACGGGTACCACGAAGTTTTGTGGGGTGAAAATCCTTGGATCTGCGAAGATTGGCCTACGTTGCGATGGAAAGGCAATCTCTTTTTCCATAGGGGCCTCGGTACTGTTTATCTTGTAAAAGGGACAAGGAGGGACTTTAATAACTCTGTTTATAGGCCTCGACTACGAGGATTCCAAGAGATGGTACGGTGGGTCTCCTCTCAACCTGTTGGGTTTACGGTTGATGAGAAAGTAGAGGAGACTTGGGGGTGGGTACTTGTTAATCCTTGGCTTATCTCTAGTGTCGTTAACCGATGGAAAAACCGATTGATAATGTTCACTGCTCTCAATGAATTTGATCCTGAGAGATGGCCAATGGATTTGTTGATTGAAAAATGGGATGAATTACGTAAAATTCAATTCTAGGAGGGAATATGGAATTGTGGGCTATAGTTTTAGAGAATAAAGACGAAAGTGGTGGGAAGGTCAAGGCGGTCGGCTTTATTCGATCTAATTTAGTTAAACAAGCAAAAGAATTCAAAAAAGAAGCCAAAACATGGCAGAGGATCGTAATTAGTAAGATAAAACTCGAAAGCGCATCCGAACTTTTGATAAATTTTGCTGTAGACAGACTACTAGAATGGAGAGAGAACGATGGGAGTTTATGATGAGTACGGAGAGATTCAGCTAAAAGTTGGACCTTGTTGTTTGGTGCAGTATGACATCGGCGACGAAGTCGAAATCCCTGACGGGGTTTACGTCGGACACGAAGGTTTAGTAGTTATTGTTGAAGGAATATTCATAGCCACATTCGAGCATATAACTACGAAGTGGGGACAAGAGGTTTCTACGGCTTCAATTTTGGACCCTTACAATCCTATACTCCAGGCCATAAGTGAATTTGAGAGCAGAGGTATAAAATGAAAATCTTATTCATGCTTATACTGCTAGGCTGGTTTCTCGTAGAACCTTTTACAGCTATGGGGTTGGCAATGTTAATTCTGGCCTATGAGTTAACTAAGGAAATAAAATGATGAAAGATTGCTATACCAGGACCAAGGATGAGATCAAAGATATTCCTTTAGACAAACGGTCAAATGCCAGGATAGCTATTGCATCAGGTTGGATGGAATTGACATTCGTCAAGCCTTTCCATTTGCAAGGCTCTGCTAGAATTTTTTGTACAAAGCCCAACCAATTTTGAAGAAAAGTTAAAGCCTCAAGAAAAGGTCTTGACAAAACAAGCAGAAAAACATATAATATCAGAGGAGGAGAAATGACTATCGTAACACTAACTTCAACCTCACCACAAACTTGGCTCGATGCGTTTCTATGTAAGGACCCGCAGCCAAAGAAAAAGGTAAGAAAGAAACGGAAAGGATTTGTTTACCGTTTTCATAGAGTTGGCCGTGCTTTTCAGAATCGCCTAGGGCCTGGCAGAAAAACGAAAACAACAAAAAACGGTGCGGTAACTCATCTGCACAGTAATCGCTTAGGATAGGAGGTGAGAGATTTGAAAAAGCTTTGTCGAAGAGGCTACAAAAAGAAAAGGCCCACGAAGCCCGTGATTTCCAAGAAACAGCAGCGAAAACGAGGTTACAAAAAACCTAATTGATAGATGTTGGCCCAGATTCGCCCTCACAAGAAATGTCACCCTCAATTTGGTTGAGCTATCTGGTAGCCAACTCCAAATTAGTGCTCCTCCTTTAGTGCTATTGGTGGTGGTTTGGTCGCGTTTCACTGAGATGGATCTGGATTATCCAAGCTCCTCGCCAACCACCACCAATAGCCAAAAATATAAATGAGCTAAAACGTAGGAGAACACAATGGCAGGAAAATGTACTTGTAATTATCCTGAAATAAAATATTCAACCTGGACGGGCCATGCTTACAATTGCCCACTAGAAAGGGCGGCGCGGCGGGAAACATATCCACGCTGTAAAGAAGAAAGTAAACCTCCTGACAACCTATCCAAATTCTTGCGAAAGATTATTGAAAAATGACCCAACAAGACTTAATTGCCCTCGTAAACCGTCTGGCTCATTATGCTTTTGCTTATCAACCCGGCCCACGATGGAACGAAGCAGAGGCAGCAAATAAATCTCAACAGGCTCACCTCGATGGGTTGGAAATTGAAAGATTGGCAAGAGAGGATAAATTAACCTTGCGCAAGGAAAATGATTTCTAATCTTTGTACAAAGGAGAGAATATGAACCCAAAAACCAAGTTGATGACAATCGTAAATAATGCAAAAGGTAATAATCTAGAGAGAGTACAATGGAGTTTTGCCGGTTTCTCTTCTGAAGAAATGCAACAGCAGTATGGGGCATCAGGACAAACGTGCCAAGAGATTCTTGAAGGTTATCACCAAGAACGTGTTGAGTGGGAAGCAGCAAAGAAGTTGTTAATAGATTTATTAGATTCCGTAATTTGACAAATCGAACAAAATATGCTATAATATAAGTGATAAATCAAAGCAGGCAGGCAAGAATACAGTGGTTATTAAAAATGTCGTTCGCAACGAAGGAAGAGAAGGTTTTGGGAGGGGGGCCTGGGGCCAGGTTGCCTGCCTGGAGTCGTTGCGGACGGATCCAGGATCCCCTCATGGAACCTTCTTTTTTGTTGAGAAATCACGAAAAATGTAGGTAAAGCGATAATGGGTGACCGTTATATTCTGACAGTCAAATGTCCCCGTTGTGGGAAAGAAACAGAATATGAATAAGAAATATTGTAAATGTGGCTGCGGAGAAGAAATAATAGTAAAACTGCATCATAAGTATTATGGTATTCCTGATTTTATCCGGGGGCATAATTCAAGAATTAGACCAGGTGTCCCACATAAGGAAGCAACCAAAAGGAAAATATCACAAACAAAAAAGAGATTGTATGCCGCAGGGATACTTAAGTTATCGGGAGTAGCACAGAAGGGGGAGAGTAATTGGAGTAGAATAAACGGAGCATGGAATAAAGAATTAACAAAAGAAACCGATGAAAGAGTTAGGAAATACGCTTCTGCTGAAAGAACATCTGAGTGGAGGAACAAACAAAGTGAAGGATTAAAAAGAGCTTGGGTGGATGAAAACTCGAAATTAGGTTCAGAAGAAACTATACAAAAGCGACTAATCAGTCTTCTGAAAAGACCTACCTCATACGAGGACAAAATAGACAAGTTGTGTGCCAAATATAGTTTGCCATTCATCTATACAGGCGATGGTTCCTTTCTCATAGGGAGTAAAAATCCTGACTTTATCAATATGGATAAGAAACTAGCAATTGAGGTTTATTATTCTTGGTTCAAAGTCAGGAATAACGGGAGCTGTGAAGAATATGAAAGGCAAAGAAGTGAATATTTCGGTACTTATGGGTGGGATGTGGTCTTTATAACGGAAAATGAAATAGAAAATAAAAACTGGGAAATTTCATGTCTTTCCAAAATAAAAGGAGCGTTGGATGGGTGATCGTTATCTAATAGATGTAACGTGTCCAATTTGTGGGAGGCACGAGGAAGAATTACAGTATTATGCTCCTACTTGTGAGATTACTGAATTCACCTGTGATTGCGGTCACGTAATTGATCCAGCGGTGTACACTGGGATTGGTTACAAAGAAGCTTCTAATAAAGACCTAATAGAGAGTATCATAGAGGGGTTTGAAAATAAGTAGTGTAGGAAGGGGTAAAATAGGTAGGAGACGTAACCTAAAGTGTAAAACCTGCAACGGTACGGGAGTGAAAACCTGCCCTGTATGTAAGGGATCAGGTAACAAAGACGGTAAACCCTGCCCTACTTGTGGAGGCAAAGGAGAACTTGTGTGTTGGAGCTGTGGAGGAACACGGCGTGAGTGATAATCGAGATAAGAAATTAGCAAACCAAGACAAAAGATTTTTCATTAAACTCTCTAGGAGAAAAAAGTCCCATGAGGAAATTGCCGAAGCTATCATTGCTGCGTGGGGCGGTAAACCGATCCAGAAAAGCAGAAAGTCCAATCGGTAAACGCGAAAAAGAATATCCTGTTTGCCCTGAGTGCAAATCGCTGTTGAGGAACGGAAAGTGTCCAAACCCGTATTGCAGTAGGTATGGGGAGTAGGCAATTTTAGTAAAAATATGAAAGACTGACGCAAGGGCTTGATTTTTTAGCCGTTATATGCTATAATATAAATAATGAAGAATAATGTCGAAAGAATTATCAACCGCCTGCCTGATTGGCAGAAAGATCAAATCTATAACGAAGCCGCACAATCAGCATTTGAGAAAACAAATGGCATGGATAAGTTGGTCTTAAATAGCTGTTCTCAGCAACTACAAAAAATAGATGGCATCGGGGAAGTTTATGCGCTAGTCATATTAGCAGCTTTAGGCCGTCTTTTAGATGAGGAGGGTTGGCCTGATGGGAATTAAAGACGAAAGCAAGAATTTGACTGTCTCGAAGAAAGTGATAAAGAAGGCTAAAACTCTCAAAGTTGAAGAAATTGGAGAGTTCATGTGGCTCGTATCTGGTGGGACAGAGCCACACGTTGTCCAACCTTCTCTTGAGAATCCAGCAGGCTTCTTCTGTGATTGTTTGGCTTATCAATACCGAGGTGTTTGTTCACACATCTTAGCGGTCGAATTACATTTGAAAGGAGGTGAGAAATAGTGAAAAACAAACAGACATATCTGACTATCCTAGCGGTCATCGTTTCAGTAGTAGCTCCCATTCTATTCGCCGAAGGTTACACCGGCGAAGTCCCAGCAGAATGGGCTCCAATAGCTGCGGGCCTAACTGCGTTTATCAGCATTGTAATCCGCTGGTATAAGGAACGAGATCCAAAGCGTGCCGAAAGGTTGAACCTTTAATGAAAAGCCTGCGCCTGTTTGTGTCGGGAGGGTCTAGAACGGATCGGCAGGGGCCGGTCGCGACTAGCAGGGGCCGGTCGCGACTAGCTGGGGGCATGGAAGGCAGCTAGAGCCGTAATCTAGTGAGTATGGCGGCAGGGCGGGTATGATAAGGCTACGGCGGCATGAAAGCGCTAAGTTTAGGGATAGCAATGAGAAATCCACTGAGGAGACAACTTAGGAAACAAGCTAAGGCCGAGAGAAAAGAGTACCTGCGTAAACATGGGAAGGCTGAATCGGCTAGCCTTTCTGATGATCCTTATCAACCCTATCTCAAAGGAATTATTACATACGAGCAATGCCTAGCAATTTACGATTCTAAGCTAGGTCGCCCGTAGTTGGTTTGGGCTGCGGCGGTGTGGCACTTATGACACACAGGGCAGTGGCTAACCGGATGGGAAAGGTAGTGACACGCCTATAGCCCCCAAATGGCCAGGTGAAAGACTGGCCCGCAGCCCTAATACATGGGGCGACTAGCGGCGGCAAGGTGAAAGTCCAACAAGATATCGTGGCAGCCGCGGCCCCACCAATAAGGGAGAAAAAGGAATGGAAGAGTACATCTTAGCGTATGTAGACGATGAACATTTGAGTTACGAAGACGCCTTGGAACTTGCAAAACAGCGAGATGAAGAGGCTGCGCTCAATTTCCTATTAAGTTTGGGAATCGGAGCTGCTATTCAGGCTAGATTGGAGAAGTAAATGGAAGAAAATGAAAATGTCAGTAAAGTTGAGTTAGGTTATGCCATAGAGGGCAACTTAGTTATTCTAAACGTAGTCAAAGCCTCTTTTGGCCTCGACTTGACTCCCCAAGGCCGCACTAAATCTAGTACATGGGGCAGTTTTGAGCCAAACGGGTTGTTGCCTGTTGCTCTTGAAATGCTGGACTGTGACTTTCTTACTCTTGAGGATGGTTCACGAACTTTGTCTGAGCAAGGGACAGTAAACTTGTTTGGACGAGTAGCGAAGCTAGGAGTGGCAGGGACACGAGCGAGTTACGACGGAATGTTAAGGAGGGAGGAGGATTTCTAATGGACGACAAGACAGTCCCTATTCCGCTTAGTATTGATGTAACTTGGAGTCTGTTAGGAAGAATCGAAAAAGCCGCTTGCTGGCAGCGAGTGAGTATCGGGACATTCTTGAAATTAGCCATTGAGGATAGGTTGGATGATGTCGAGATAGCTATGGGGGAGATGGAATGAGGGCTAGATTTATCATTGCGACGGATACGACAGATTTAGATGAGGAAAGGTTTTCGGAAGAATGTTTACAAGGAATTGTAAATGAAACCTTGTTACCATGTCCCATATCCCTAAACTTTGATTCTGAAGACATAATCGGTCAGATGGTCGAACTTGAATATTTTCCCAACACAGTTATTGGTACGGCAGAGCTTAAACATCTGGCTATAGTTCCCGGTTTTGCGGTAGATCCCGAAAGGGATATTGAGAGGCAAACTGACGGAACAACTGTTATTAAAAGATGTAAGATTTTCCAGTTTGGTCTTACCTTTAATCCTGCTGACCCGAATGCAGGCATATTGTTGGAGAAAGTAAAGCGAAAAGCCTAGTAGTAAAGAATAATGGTGCAGGGAGTGGAATGAAGGATTGGTTTATGAACCGCTCCAGGAATGAGGGAGGAAGGATAAGATGGGCTGTCGTCATGATTGGGAAATATCTCCTTTGTCTATTGAGTATCAACAAGCCTTTCCAAAACAAGCGGGAATTAAACGGGTTTGTAGGAAATGTAAAAAGTTAGAATACCTTAGTAATGATAGGCTTTCTTGGCAGCCCGGTGCCCGCGGAGTACTAGGCCCTCCTTCAAAAGAAAGGCATAGACAGGAGGAAGAATGAAAAACGATCCTATGACTATTTTAATTACGATCGGTAAAGACGCTGGGTACACGGTTTTAGTTTCCAAGCCGAAGTTTGGTAGTCCGGACCGGTCCCTCTATGCCTGTGAGGGAGTTAAATCGCTGTTGGACCGTCTAATTAGAGTGTTAGGGTTATGGTTAAAATATGAAATCACAATTAAAGAACTTTAAAGGAGAAGTGAAATGGAAAAGGACTATTTGTTCAGAAAATTGGTTGAGGCATTGGTAAAGCTCAGAAAAATAATTGCTCAAGCAGAGGAGGATTGAAAATGTCACCGATTGGTACAAAAGAGAGCGAATTCACAGTTTTTGAGGACGGGACATACGAAGTAGGATTTGGGGCTTGGTTCCCGCTAGATGAACAGGGGGTTCCTAACCTAGTTCTGCAGGAACGTTTTGGAGAGGAGGTTTTGGTCATCCGTTTCCGTACGACTGTCAATGGAGAAGAAGGGCCTCCAGGGTCTATCGAGCCTGACGTTGAGTTATTGCCGTTGGTCAAAGCGTTCGGTGGAGATCCCAAAACGTTACGAGATGAAAAGGACATCGGACGGAAACTGCTCAAAGCCCAGAAAATGATGACTGGGACGACTAAAGTTACGGTTGGGAACGGTTGGATTCAGAACAACTCAATCGAAGGTGTCGGCGTGCCTGAAGGTTTCTATTACGTCAGGTTAGTTGGTATTACGTCCCGAGACGAATCGGGGGCGATAGGGCCAATCGAGGGAAAATATGGACCCTACATGATCGGTCGAGTGAAAATAACACGAGGAGAGTTCAAGGACTTTACAGTACCTTTCTTCTTAGATTACCCTCTTGTTATCGGTGAAGACGATATCCCGGCACTACCACTCAAATCTGATGGGACTTTGACAGCAAGTTCGAATCGGTTTAAGAACTTCCTGCTCGCATTCTATGGGGCAGATTATCGGGATTTTCCGCACCAGGATTGCGAAGATGTCAATAACATAATGCCTTTACTAACCAAAATGATGTCTGGACGAAAACTTGAGGCATTGGGGCGGGTTGATGGCCGTAATCGAATCGACCTCAATTCACTGGGACCAATTTCCGATGAAGAAAAGGAACTCCTGGAAGAGAAGATAAAAGAAGGTATATTCACTGAAGTCCAAGAAGCTCTCCGAATGACAATAATTTCTGAGGTTAGTGTTCTCAAGAATGCTGATGCTTTTGTTGATGCCGAAAGTTGGGATCTGACTGATGATGGAAGAGAATGGGCCAGAGAAACCCTAGCGGAAGGAGAACAAAGCATTATCAACACGCTTGGGTTGTCGCGGGTGTTCAGTGAGTGGACAGATGAGCAAATTGAGCAGGTATTGGGAACTCTGGGCTACAATAAAGATGGAAGCAAGAAAAAAAAGAAGGCGGAAGCCCAATTCTAATGGATTTAATCAATCGAATTTTGAAAGACCGGAAAAATCATTTCTCCCATCAGAGATATTACACTGAATTTGAAGCTGCCCAATATTTGGGGATGGACATAGATGAATTGCGGAAGAATGGCCCTCCGCCGACTATGGTGGCTAGGTTCTGGCTGGAACTTGAACTCTTTGAGTGGATACGACGGCAAGAATGGCTGGTTAAACACCGCCCCCCCTCCCCCCTTCCAACCCGGCCTGATCTCCTATTTTCTATCCTAGAGAATACTTTTGGAAATGGTGAATATTCCTATCCTCCTTACAGGGCGCGGGTGGGGCTAATAAAAGATTGGGATGAAGAACATTTTGGGCCCTATCCTTATATTGTAATGACCGCCTATCAGTTGGATAGTATGGCTATCCCAACCCAACCAAAAGAGCCTAGCATTTATGCGGATGTTTTTGTTACCTCTTCATACAGGGATAAATTGCGCCTTGTAGTACATAATATAGGCGGTAGTTGCTGGCAAACTCTTTGTACCGATGAGATCATTTTGAATCCCATGGCAGCCTCATTACTCGATGTAAAAGTTGGAAAAAATATCATTATTAGGCCAACATGGTAAGATTACTAATGAAAAAATGGCTAACGAGGAAAGAGGCTGCCAAATATCTACGCAAGAAGGGTAAAAGTTTAGTTACAATTCCTGCGGATGGCAAAACAAGTAACGGAAATAAGCGGTGGTCAAAAAAGTTGTTAGAGAAAGTGTAGCATGAAAGTAAGGGTTAGACCTGCAAATAGTATCTATACTGCGATTTTAGGGGCCGAAACTACACAAGGCAGACGTATTACGGGCCTCTCAGTTGAAACTTGGAAAACATGGCTCCAATCAGAACACAGCATGATAAGAAACTATTGGCTTGAAGTTGAGTTGATAGATATTCCTTATTATGTGTCAGTCCACTTGGTAAGACATAAGTTTGGGGTAGAGCATTTTGTACGTTCCCAACGACCGGATTCATATAACCCAGTAGAATATGACCGCCGGACTGCCCACCAGGATACATTGGTAACTCATCTTATGGTGCTCAATCCACAAGCTTTGATAAATATTTCGCAAGTAAGATTATGTAGTAATGCAGATCCTGCTACGCGAGAGGCTTGGACAAAAGTAAAATATGAAATCCTAGATCACCCTGATCCCTATGTGAGTGCTATATCCGATGTCATGTTGCCCCGCTGTGAATATCGTGGCGGTGTCTGTCACGAATTGAGACCTTGTGGAATATATCCTCATTATTTAGAGTTATGACATTGCTATCCCGTAATCAAATCATTGGAGAAAAAGGTACTCTTATTGCTTCCATTAGCGCAGTAAAGGAATTTGAAATCCCCACCAAGTTTCTATCCGAAAAAAACCGCCCTAAAGCCCTCGTTATGTGGTATTATCATTGTCTCCGAGAAGTTAGGAAGTTGACCGAGATTCCATTCATAGCACAGATGAAGCCAGCCAAGCAACTTATTGAAAAATATGGTTGGGAGGAAAGCGCCTTAGCAATCAGGAGAGCAATTGGGGGGAAGTATACACCCAGTCTTTGGTGGATAAAAGGGAATCCAAAATCTAATTTAGTGGGGTTGGAATAAATGAGTCTGGCAAAAGAGAACTTTGAAGGTTTATTTGTAACTTGGCACATACAAGCCGACAACATCTTTGATTTATTTCAGAAAAAACATGCTAGCTATAGTCCGGACAATATTAGCACTACTGGTCTAAACGGGGTTATTGTTAGAATGTGGGACAAAATAAACCGACTAAGGAGACGAGTGCTTGAAGGTGAACCAGAAACCTTACCTGACGAAACCTTAGTAGATACGCTAAGGGATATAGCAAATTATGCTATTATCGGACTTCTGTTGCTACATGAAATCTGGCCAGAGTATGAGCCATAATTCATAAACCATAGGAGATTACAATGGATCCAAGACAAATGTTGAAAGTATCGGAACAACGAGGGAAACAGCGTAAAATGATAATCTACGAATGCGAGAATGGGCACCTGAGACAAATGTTGAAAGGAAGAGAATTGACTTGTAATCGATGCGGAAAACCGATGGAGCCGAGAAATGCAGTGTCCTAAATGTGGATCCTGGCGTTACATCCAAATGAATGGTAGGCGTCTCTGTTTAGATTGCGGTTATGATTCATCAGAATAGTATATGGGTACGAGAAAGAATAAAAACGTTCCTTCTTACGAGAAAAATACATTCGATTTGAGGAAAAAAATAGTCCAGGAATTGGACAATTTCTATATCGAATCCTTAGGTGAAATATTTTATGATGCTCCTCCACAGAGAGTCTTCGCAAAGAGTTTAGGGTTGTCGAGAAGTGCTTTACAATGGCACCTCAAGTGGCTTAAAAAACATGGAATTATAGAAGGAAGGTATCCAAAGGTAAAATCCTTACCTGAATGGAACAGAAGACTTAGAGAAATCATAAAGGGAAATGATTGATATCCAAACTCTAAAACAACAGCATGACATCACCAATGTCATAAGTCGAACAGTTGATTTGAAAACGCGGGGTAAATGTTATGTCGGACTCTGCCCCTTCCACAACGATACAGTTGCTTCCTTGACCGTGTACCCTCGACAACAAACTTATCATTGCTTTGGGTGTGGTGCTCACGGAGATGTTATTTCCTGGATTGAGCAAAGTTTACATGTGGACTTTAAGACAGCAATAAGGATTTTAGGGAACTTACCTGAGATTACGCCTGAACCACTCTTTAAGAAAAAACCGAAAAAATTCAAATCAATCAGTAAAAAGGCTGCTGAATATTGGCATAGTAGGTTAGGAAAGAGACGAACCTATTATCACAATCGTGGGTTCGCAAATAACACCATAGATAGAGAACTTTTTGGCTGGACGGGTAGGAGATATGTGATTCCGGTGTGGACCGGCACTCCGCAAGAAAGTACATTGGCCGCTGTGAAGCTGAGACGAGACGATGAAGGGGAGACAAGACGTTTACAGGAAAACGGATTAGATGGAGAAATCTTGCGGAGTGCCTTGAATCTAATCCCCCGTTACATTCTACGTGGGAGTTATGAACCACTGCTTTACAACAGATGGGCGATTGAAAATCAAGCCGAAGTTTGGGTGTTTTTCGGAGAGTTTGATGCCGCCTTGGCTTATCAACTTGGCCTCAATGCTTGCTCTCCAGTTCACGGCGCTGGAAGCTGGCAAAAACAGTGGGGGGATGATTATCTACGTTACGCTAAGGCAATCGTGATTGTTCCAGATAAGAATGAACGAGAACAGGGATTTATAGCCAGGTCCCTCATAGGGGGACATGCAGGAGTATTCAAATGGCCTGATGGGAACTTCAATGACTTTAATGATTATATCTTACAAGGAGGTTCAGTAGGCTCGTTTCTCCAAATGGCCCAAAAGCAAGATTTGACAAACCCCCCCGTTTATGCTATAATATAGTTGGTTAAGAGTCAGCGGTTTTGTTTTCGGCAACAGAGGCCCATTGTTTATCGGAAAACCGTTGCTCTTAACCGACAACAAGCCGAACGATAGACAATGGGCTTTTGTTTTAGCATAAATGGAGAAAGAAATGGCAAATTATTGTGTAGATTGTGGAAAAAAAGATTACGGGCAAAAGACGGTGTTGGGATTGTCATGTGAAGAATCCCAATAAGCCCCAGAGAACTTTGGAATGGCGGCAAGCCCATTCCAAGAAAGTGATTAGTCATTATGATGAAGTAGGAAGAAAATCCAAAGATCGTTGTATAGATTGTGGAAAAGAAGTCTCTTGGAAAGCTACTCGATGTAGAAGATGTTGGGAGAAACTTGTCAGTGTTAAACCCAACTTTTGTATAGATTGTAGAAAGACAATTAGTCAAGCAGCGATGCGTTGCGTCAGTTGTGCTTTGATTTATCGGTATAATAGAGATGGAAGAAAACCAAAGAATTGCTGTATTGATTGTGGGGAAAAAATAAGTTGGGGGGCTACTCGTTGTCAATCGTGCGCCTATAAGGACCCAGAACGTTCTCATAAGCTTAGCGAGCGGGCCATTATCCACAGGAGCTTAAGGATGGAAAATGACGTTTTTGAGTGTTTGTGTGGCTATTTACAGCATTTGACGGACCATCACCGTTTTGTCTGTCCAATGTGCGGAAGGATTTGGATCGATAATCCTAAACTATATTTGACTGATAGTTATCCCAATTTTGATACTTCTGTTAAAGTTGAGGACTATTATTGCTTAGATTTTGTAGCAGCTAAGATTACTTGAGTCTATCTTTGTGCAAGGGGGGATGAAAATGAGTGGTGTAATGGCCGAAGCAGAATATCTCGCAATGATGTTCCACTGTTATTATGAGGAATTAGCGCCTGAGTTTGGTTACAAGACCAGAGAGGAATCTGCTATATCTTGGAATGAAGTACCTACCCAAAACAAACAACTGATGATTGCTGTTGCTGAGAAATTATTGGACGGACATGTTCTGATCATTGAAAAGAGGGGGAAAACTCTTGGGTTTCGTTAGAAAGAGATTTCATTGGGCATGAGCCAGACCAAACCTATGGAGCTACTGGTGGTTAATCTTTGTACAAAGGAACTAAGAGGTTAAATGGATTGGTTCCAGGCTATATTATTTATAACATTATGTATTATCATGCTTCTTTTTGTACAAGCATGGTTAAGAGAATGAATTATAAAAACTGAAAAGCATGATTACTACTGAATGGGTAACTATAAATGAGTGGCTTGAGTATAGATGGATAGGACCAACATGGATTGCCTTCCTCATTGTTCGGTCAGATACAAAAAAAATAAATCCGATTATTGGTCGTATCTTCCGTTTTATCTCAAAAATATCGGGAGCAAAATTGCAATATAGAAAACCGCCTACTGTAATATTATAAAGACTAGTAAGGTCTCGTTATTCTAACTTTGTGCAAAGGAGTTAAGCCGTGGCATTACTAATAATTGAAGGGGAGCCTGGCGCTATCAACTGGTTATCCAATGAGATATTTAAGCGGAATTACATCGATGCAATAAGATTCTATTCTGCCATTATAGATAGCCCAGAGATAATTCTTCCCTATAAGTGGTCTGAATTCCTCTGTGATTTTAAGCGTTTCCTGGATGATTTTGATTTCCCCGGATTGAGTTAAGTCCCGCCATACCAAAGTACCTTACGAGAGGAGCTAAGAAATGGCTTCGATCCATCACCAAAAGTTTGAGTTGCGGCACAAAATTATAAAACTGGTTATATCATATATTGATGACCATCCACTGAAAAGAACAGCAATAGAATATGGATTACTCTGTCGTTTATTAGCTAAAATGACATTATCTGAAATGAAGGATTGGACAGAAGACTTGACTTCTGTAACTTCTAGTTAGGTTCCGCATCGTCATCACAAACTACTTAGGAGCGGAACAAAATGGATATAATTTCGTATGAAGAGGCCTTGATTGCCTCGATGTTGGCACCAGATGAAACGGAGTGTACCAAGAATATACGAATGCTCGCTCTGGAGCTGCCTGAAGATCGCTTTTCCGGAGATCGGAAAGTAATCTATCGAGCCATTCTCGATGCTTATACTCAAAACATCCCAATTGATCTCCTTACTGTAGCAAAACAACTCGGAACGTCACTCGAAAAAGTGGGTGGAATGCCCGAACTTCGGCGCATCAATGACTCGCTAGTGAGGCTGGAACTTTACACTACTGCTGGCTTGTCAAGATGGGCTGAGGTTGTTGATAATGCTGGAAGATTACGACAGATTCATCTCATCTTGCAGGAGCAAGCTGGTTATTTGCAAAGTTTCGACAAAGCCTGCTCAGAGATAGAAAACGTAGACGAATACCTATCTGATTTGATTAACCGTTTACACCGTGAGCAAGGCTTACTGAAAAGTGGGTACCAACATATCGCTCAGCATGTGGACAACTGGGAACGCTATTTTGAACTGCAATGTCAAGGCAAGGTAGTAGATAGGCTATTGACAGGATGGCCTAGTTGGGATAGCAAAACTGTCGGATTGCCAAGAGGAGAACTCTCGATATTAGCAGGACTGCCTGCTACGGGAAAAACCCAACTGGCGTTACAATTAGGATATAATGTAGCCTCTCGATTGAAAAGTGGGTGTGTAGCATTCAATTCGCTGGAAATGACCAGTAAGAAACTAATTGATAGATTAGCTTGTTGCCAAGCTGAAGTGGATTCTAAAAAATTGCAGGCGGGTCAATTGAGTGGAGATGAAATTGCTAGATTACAGGTAACTACAGATAAAATGCGACAGTTACCGATGTATATTGACGATTCTGATTTTTTGACTAGCGGAGTGATAGGTTTTCAAGCCTCTGCTCTCCATTCGATGCGGGATAAAGGCCCTATAAATTTATTGATTATAGATTTTGCTGAGTTAGTTGGAGATCAACGAACTGATTCAGAGGAGTTAAGAGTAAGCGGGATTTATCGGGAAGCAAAACGGATAGCTAAGAATTTAGACACCTCGGTATTACTGCTTGCCCAATACAATAGAGGTGTTGGAATGAGAAATGATAAGATCGGAACAAACAGTGACATCAGATACAGCGGGATGGCGGAGATTGCGGCAGGGGCAATCATGCACATTTACAGCCCTTGGCAACTTCACAAAATGGGTATTCCAGTCCAACCCCCTCCTGAAATGCCGATAGCAGATAATATGGCGTATCTTATCGTAGGAAAGAATAAAGATGCTGCCACAGGCTATTTTGCTCTGGATTGGAATCCAACATACACACGATGGTCAGATCCAATGGAATCAAATCAATTAGGTAGGAAAGTAGATTTTTAATCATGACCGATTTTTATAAGTCGTTTGAAAAGGTATTAGAAGGAAAAAGCAAAGGTGGGGTTGTTTGTGGTGATTGTTTGGATATTTTGCCTCAAGTACCTGATGAGTCTGTGGATTTGACTTATATTGACCCTCCATTTTATTCAGACTCAAACTACAGAACAAGAGATGGCAACGAGGCTTTTACTGATAGATGGACTTCTCTAGATGAGTACTTAGATTGGCTATTAGAGCGGATTTCTGTAATGAGACCTATTCTAAAAAGAACGGGCCTAATTTACATTCACTTAGATCACCACGCATGTCATGAAGCGAAACCATTATTTGACCAAGTTTTCGGAAATGAAAACCTACGTAACGAAATTATTTGGTACTATAATAGCGCGCCGCGAAAGAAAAAAGATTTCGGGCGTAGGCACGATACGATTTTTCGATATAGCATATCAGAAGATTATTTCTTTGACGACCGTTGGCCACCAATTCGGCAGCCTTACAGCGTAAAAACCTCTATTCCTAAAAGTAAAGCTCACTATTATGATCCAGACGGTAAGGTCATAGATGATGTCTGGATAGTACCAATCATAGGGCAAGCTGACAAAACCGAACGCACAGGCTACCCTACTCAAAAACCTGAAGCTTTGCTAGAGAGAATAGTGGGATCGTCTTGCCCCGAAGATGGCATTGTAGCTGATTTCTTTTGTGGTTCCGGGACTACTTTCGTTGTAGCTGAAAGATTAGGAAGGAGATGGTTTGGGTGTGATGTAAATCCTGAAGCCATTAAAATAACTAAAGAGCGTATTGAAAAAGAACGAGCCAGGTATCCACTATTTTAAATATAAAGGAGGCCGCAAATGAATGGAAGCGTAAACAAAGTGAACGAGTGTCTGGAGAAGATAATCCAAATTATGGCAAATCTCCCTCAGAAGAAACTAGGGCCAAGTTAAGCAAGGCCAATTCTAATCCTTCCGAAGAAACTAGAGCTAGAATGAGCGAATCTCATAAGGGGCTTACAAACCATGTTAGACCCTATCCAGCTTTATATAATGTCAATACAGGCGAGTTTATTCCATCCGGGAGTAATCTTTCAAAGATGTGCCGAGAGAAAAGTTTATGTTACGGCAAATTCTGGCAGTTGAAAGCAGGGAATACCAGACAAACAAAAGACGGTTGGCGACTTGCGGCAGAAAAAGAAGCCGATACAAACAATAGATAAAGGAGGTAGAGAAATGGGATGGTGGCGAGTCAGAGAAGTAGAATCAGGAGGGATTGACTGGAGTCATAGGTGTCCAACCAATGACCAGCTTGTAAATGCTATACCAGGGGAAGAAACCGAGGAAGCGTTATATAATGGTGACCAACCTGCTGATTTGATGGATTCTATTCTAGATGAAATCAATGAAGAGTATAAAAAAGCCTGGGGGCGTCCAGTCAAGAAAGAAGAGCTAATTGCCGTATTTAATTTTTGCTGTGGCGGCAAGTTTGACGGCACTGGTACTTATATCGGAGGAGAAGAATCAATGGAGGAGGAAAAAATGTCAGGCAATGGAAGAGGAAAACAAGAAAAGGCAGTATCACCCTTGACTCGTATCGAGCAAATGGAAATACTTACAGATCACGCAAACGCGGCATTCAAAATGCTCGAAGTCCTCATGTGGGACGATAGAATTGACGATGCAGATGTAAGGTGGCGAGTTGATTCGTTTGCGGGGGCATTGGCGATGATTGGAAACGAAATTTCTAGTGCACTTTGCACAATGCAGGAGGAAGAAGATGACGGTGCAAAAAACGATATTTCGAGGGAGTAAGGCTGTAAGCAAATCAGGCGTTTGTGTATGCCAAAAATGTGGACACACTATTCCCAGAATAGTTGGAATGAAATGCCCGCGCTGCCGTAGGTGTGGGGGGCCAATGAAATGAAATGTCCTAAATGCGGCATAGAAATGAAACGTGAAAAGGAGCCTGGTATAATAAGGTTTCGATGTCACAACTGCGGAAATGTCATTGAGTACAAGATAGGAGAAGTCGCATGATTCGATTTCTAAAATGGTGATATATGAGGAGGTGACGCGATTGGCAAAAAAGAAATGTCCGGTATGTCACGGCACGGGAAGACAATCATATACTAACACAAAAGGGAAGAAAGGTTATGAAAAATGTAAAAGATGCAGCGGCAAGGGATATATTTGAAATCTATTGCGAATGTGGCGAGAGCATATTCGATGCTGCCAAGCGGACTGGATACCTCGCGCCTCTCTATCGTGTAGGACTAGTTGCTCATGCCTGTCCTCGAGAAGGTGAGCGCCTGATCGCTAAAGTAAAGGCTGGGAGGTATGCTCTTGGCCTCCCTGTATTCATACGGGAAATAGAAGGACAAGAGAACAGAATGGAAGAACTCGAATTGCAATGAGTTTCCAGAAAAATCTGAAATAATGTAGGGGGATATTGTCATTTTAGAGGAGTTTCTATATAATATTAGTATATAAAGAAGGATGAGCCCCTTGAAAATAAATTGTCTCCCATCTGACTTTCCTACAGTTGTCAGCTTCGATATTGAAACAGAAGTCGGTTTTGATGGGAAATCCGATCCTCATCGTGATCCGATTGTCACAATTCAGGTTGATGTACCAAATGACGATACTTATATCCTTACTGAAAACTTTGAAAGAATAGTTTCTCTTCTTGAAGATGACACAATAGTCAAATTGGCGCACAATGTCAGTTTTGATGTGAAGTTCATCCTACACAATCTCAGAGCACACACGGCAAATGTCTTTGACACATTCCTAGTAGAGAGAGTTCTCACGGCGGGAGAACAGAAAAGCTGCTCTTTAGAATCAGTTGCGGGCCGTCGGCTCGGCAAAATCCTGAATAAGTCCCTTCAAACTAAATTCCAAAAGGGCCAGTTGACAGACAAACATTTGAAATACGCCGCTCAGGACGCTGCTGTGCTCTATCCAATATACAAACAACAGATCAAGGAGCTGAGGGAAAAGGATTTGGTTTTCGTGGTTGAACTTGAAAATCAACTAGCTCCCGTCGTTGGAAGTATTGAGTTATATGGCATAAGATTTGATTCAGCCCAATGGGAAAATATCCTAGAAAGTGAACGAGAGCAACGAGACAATCTCTACGAGAAAATAGTCAAAGACTTGGGAGTTCCTTATCAAAATGGACTATTTGGTTCTTTTGACAGCAACCTAAATCTCAATAGTCGCTTGCAAGTACTAGACCTGTTGGCAAAGCAAGGCATCAATTTGCCAAACTATCAGGCTTTGACGTTAAAAAAGTATACACAGTCTCATCCTGACTGTGAAGTTCTCCAGGATATTTTGGAATACAAAAAACATGAAAAACGAATAAGTTGGGATTATCCAAAATACGTAAATCCAAAAACAGGAAGAATCCATCCTAATATTCATCAATTGGGGGCTCGTTCTGGAAGATTAGCTTTTTCGGATCCAAACCTCCAACAAGTTCCCAAACAGGATTCATTTAGAAAGCTATTCATACCTGAAGAAAGCTACTGTTTGATAACTGCCGACTATTCACAGATTGAACTCAGAACTTTGGCAGAAGAAGCAGATGACAAGGCTATGATAGAAGCCTTCAAAGAGGGCCGAGATTTCCACCAAACCACAGCGGAATTGATCGCAAACAACTTGGGGACAACACCTGACAGATATTTAGGAAAAACGTGCAATTTTGCTGCCGTGTATGGGTCGAGTGCCGAAGGATTATCCGCCTTGACGGGAATCCCATCAGACAAGTGGAGAGACATTTTGAGGGCATACTTTGATACTTATTCAGGATTGGAGCTATGGTATGATAAAGCCTTCAAAGATTTGGTGCAAAATGGATACACAAAGACATTAGCAGGCCGCAAACGTTGGTTTCCTGAGCTGGATTCCTCAAATGCATACAAATACAAACGTATCGCTAGGAATTCTCCTATTCAGGGAGGTGCTCAAGACATCATCAAAAAATCTCTAGTTCTCGTGCATGATGCGCTAAAAAATTATGATGCCCGAACAGTTCACACAGTACACGATGAGATAGTGATAGAGTCCGTAAGAAAACAAGCAAAAGAAGTAGCTGAAATTGTCAAGAGAGAAATGATTAG
>JACKQG010002352.1_pt1 | contig 24868 bp, 28 predicted proteins | sample 8237621 | NCBI WGS metagenome assembly JACKQG01 (sample SAMN15677084, study PRJNA649215) | marine metagenome | biome: marine; feature: Black Sea; material: saline water; isolation source: suspended particulate matter (SPM) from the Black Sea western gyre | collected 2013-06-09/2013-06-10 | depth... | reverse complement strand
GGTGTCGTGTTTGGAATTCATGCCGTGATCGGCTGTCAGCGCGATGGTGCAATCCATCTGCTACAATTGATCAAGATACCAGTCCATCATGATGTAGAAATCGTTGGCCACCGGGGTTCCCGGTGCGTGTCTGTGCTGGATGTAGTCTGTGGTCGACAGGTACATGATGTCGGGCCGGTCGCGTTCCATGATCTTGACGCCGGCTGCGAAAACGAAACCGCTGAGTTCGGCACTATAGACCGAAGGAACCGAAAGGCCGACGAGGTCAGGAATGTCCGTGATCCCATTTTCCTCAAGCGTCGCCTCGTCCGCTTTTTCCGACGAAAAACTGACCGCCGTACCCGGCGATAACGTCAATCCGTGGCCGAGCAAACGCCGCAGCTTGTCCTTGGCGGTAATGACGGCGATCTTGGCACCGGCATCCTGAAACGCCTTGAAAATGGTCCCCGTGCGGAGAAGCTTCGGGTCGTTCATCATCACTTCCGCGTCGGCATCGCGGTCATAAAAGAAATTTCCGCAAATACCGTGCACTTCGGGCGATACGCCGGTGACGATGGAAAGGTTGTTGGGATTGGTAAAGGACGGCACCACGCAATCCGCTAGGCGATTGGTACCCTGCTCCAGGAGACGCTGGAGAAACGGCGCCCGGCCCGTTGCCGCAGCTTGTTCCACGTATCCGGGTTCTGACCCGTCAATGCAGACAACGACAAGCGGCTGTTTCGGCCATTGATAACTTCGGCCATTTGTCTTCACGGCGGAGGGGGTAGGTTTCATGGGGGCTCTATCAATTTTCAGTCTCGGAGGAAAAGAAAATACCAGCTTGATGACCTATCGGTAAAATCGTAAAATACCGAAGGCCCATTGATTTGACCAATAGTAAAAATGTACCATAAGTGGCTAAGATCGTTTCAAGCAGTTGCCCGTGAAGGCGGCTTCACGGCGGCGTCCAAAGTGCTGAACATCGGCCAACCGACCGTCACTGATCAGGTCAAGGCGCTTGAGATGCAATTCGGCGTTGAACTGTTTCACCGCCGCGGCCGTACGGTGACCTTGACCGACACTGGCCGGGGCCTGCTTGAGATTACCCAGGACATTTTCGGGCACGAGGACGAAGCGGTCAGTTTCCTCAATGCCGCCCGCGACCTAAAGCACGGGAAACTGAAACTTGGCGGTGTCGGCCCGCCTGTTGTGATGGAACTTGTCGAGCATTTTCAGGCCGCCTATCCGGATATCCAACTGGACATTTTTATTGATCATGGCACCCCCATGTTACGGAGCCTGATGGATTTTGAAACGGATGTCGCTATTCTCGCCCATGTTGAGGAGGATCCGGAACTTTTCTATTTTCCCTATGTCCGTTCCGACGTGGTGCTGTTCGTCAATACCGAACATCCCTGGGCCAACCGCAAAACCGTCCGTATCGAAGACCTAGCCGATCAAACCTTCATTCTTCGGGAAAAAACCTCAACCACCCGTCAGGCCCTTGAAGGGGCACTGGACCGGGCCGGTGTTTCTCTGGGCGAAACCCTTGAGATCAACAGCCGGGAAGCGGTGATGGACGGCATTATCCGGGGTCTGGGCATTGGCGCCGTGTCCGAACTGGAATACGTGCCGCACGAACGATTGAGGGCGATCCGCATTTCCAGTACGGACGTCTTCATATCCTTCTACGTAGTATGTCTGAACCGCCGGAAAAAAAGGCCCCTCATTCAAGCCTTCCTCAAAATCGCCGAAGACATTATCGGACAAAGAAAGCGTTCGGCCGGCTAGCTTCATGCAGTGGGCCGTCCATCAGGATAGAGCCTGACCTGGCAATTCTCCCCGTGCCAGCCGTGGCTGGATTTCATTTTCGATAAGGCCCGGCAAGTCACGGGCGCCGGGAACAGTAAAATGAGCCCCGGCTTTCTTCAGGGTTTCCGCGTCGTGTGCCCCGGTTTCACATACACCAACGGTCCAGGCCCCAGAATTTGCGCCTTCCTGCACCCCGGCGGTGATGTCATCAGCCTTGATCACGGCCGCCGGCGGAAAGACGTTTGCTTTATACATGCAGTCATAGACCAGAAACGGTGTCGGTCTGCCCCGCACGTTTTCAGAATCCGCCACAACATCAAACCGGATACCGTATTTCTGCTCCAGAGTCGAATAAATGGCATCACAGGTTTCTTTTGGATACCCGGTGTCACAACCGACCAAAACGCCATCGGCCTGCAACTTTTCGATGGCTTCCCTGAGTCCGTCAAATGGCCGGATCAGGTCTTCTGTGACGGCGACTTCCGCCATTGTCGGGCGAAACATGTTGAACATCTCATCAAGATCACCTTCCGTATAATCGTGACCGTGAACCTGGCTGTATTGCCCAGCGACATTCTCGAAGGCCATGATGTCAGCTAGGTGTTCTCTCTTGAAACGGCCCATGGGGCGGCGGATGGTTTCCCAATCCACATTCATGCCGAATTTCTGAAACATCTTTTCGAATACGATAACCGGGCCTTTGACCGCCATCCCGTCGTCGTTGGGGTAAAGATGGCTGAGGTCCTGCGGGCCGTCGCAAACGGTCCCGGCGATATCCAAAATAACGAGTTTTATGGGACCGGTGTAAGTGATAGCTCTCTCCCGCGTCAGATAATCTTTTGACGAAGGTAAAGGCAGAAACGGTCAATGACGACGATCATCAGCACCAGGACAATCATCGCCATCATCGCTTTTTCGAAGTAATAGGTGCTGATGTTGAAAAACAATGCATAGCCGACGCCACCGGCGCCGACAAACCCAAGCACCACGGCTTGGCGCGTGTTGTGATCCCAGTAATAGAGGCAGTAGCTAAGGTACAACGGCAGAACCTGCGGCCAAGCCCCGTAGAGAAACACCTTCCAACGGCTGGCGCCGGCGGCGCTCATGGCTTCCAACGGCCCCGGATCAACGGCCTCGACGGCCTCGGCAAGAAGCTTTCCGATGACACCGACGCAATAGATGATCAGCGCGATGACGCCGGCGAACGGGCCCAGGCCAACGGCGACAACAAACAAAAGCGCCCAGATGATTTCGGAAACACCCCGGCAGACAGTCAGGAACAGCCGGACAGGTAAATAAACAATGGGATGGGGAGAAACGTTCTTGGCTGCCAGAAAAGCCATCGGCAGCGCTAAAATAGATGCAACAACGGTAGAAATAATGCCGATTTGCAGGGTTTCGATCACCGGCCAGCCCAATCGCTTCAGGTATGCCCAGTCCGGCGGGAACATCTGTCTCAGCAAATCGACAATAGCCGGAAAGCCGGTGACGAACTCCTGGATGCTCATCTCCGTACCCTTGATCGATGTCCAGTAAACTCCGACGGCAATCAGCATGACGCCCATACGCAATGGCGTCATCTTGAATGCACCGGCGCGAAGGGCGGCTTCGTTTAAGACGGGTCCGTTGCTCATATCAAATGATCTTCCCTCTGAGGAAGGCACTGATCCGGTCGATGATGACCAGAATGAGGACAATCAGGATTAGGCAGGTCACGACCTCGGGGTAACGGAAATCCTGAAGCGCGTGTGTCAGGGCCAGGCCGATCCCCCCGGCACCGACCAAACCCAGTACCGTCGAGGCCCGGTTGTTATACTCCCAATAAAACAACGTGCTCGACATCATCACCGGCAGAACATTTGGCATGACGCCGTACCAGATTACCTTAAAACGACTGGCGCCAGCCGCCTGCATGGCTTCCATGACACCGGGGTCGGTCGACTCTATGGCCTCATAATAGAATTTCCCCAGCCCCCCGATGGTGTGCAACACCAACGCCAGGACACCCGGAAACGGGCCCAGGCCGACGGCGGTGACCAGGACCATGGCCCAAATCAGCTCCGGCACCGTGCGGAAGATGCCGATGAACAACCGGACGATAATACTAACCAGCGGATTGGGCGCGGTGTTGACGGCAGCCAGAAAGGCCAGGGGCAAGGCGAAGAAAATAGGGATGGTTGTACCCAGCAACGCCATCTCCAGCGTTTCGATCATCGGCCCCGCCAGATCTTTCAGGATGCTGAAATCGGGCGGCAGCATGCGCTCGCCGAGAGCGTAGATATGCGGCAGCCCTTCCATCAATTTTGGGACATTGAATTCGGTACCCCAAGCCGACCAAAGTGCCGCAGCGAAAACCACCATGCCGATGATCGCATACTGGCGGCGACTTACGCGCCGTTCTTCTATAACGGCGTCGAGAACACCTGAAGCAACGGCAATCGTCATTCTGCAGGTGCCTCTGTGATTTCCACCGTCTGTTCTTCATCAATCTCATCAGCGGGCTTGTTGAATACCCTTTCGATAACGGCGTCGGTTAATTCATTCGGCGGCCCGTCAAACGTCACCTGGCCCTGGGCCAGGGCAATGATCCTGTCGGCATAATTCTTTGCCACATCCAATTGATGCAGACTCATGACCACCGTCAGGCCGTCCCGTTGGGCAATGTCTTTGATCAGATCCATGATCTGGGCGCGCATCATGACATCAAGGCTGGCAATGGGTTCGTCGGCCAGAATGACCTTGGGTTCCTGGATCAGCATGCGGGCAATGGCGACACGTTGTTTTTGCCCGCCACTGAGCGTATCGGCGCGGCGCAGGTAAAGCTCCTGGTCCTCTAACCCGGCACGGACCAACGCTCGCACCGCCGCCTCGTGGTCTTCTGGAGAAAAGTTATAGGTCAACGCACGCCAGGTGCCGAGCGTGCCGAGCCGCCCGCACATCACGTTCATCAACACGCTCATGCGGTTGACCAAATTGAATTCCTGAAAAATCATGCCGATGTGATGACGCGCCTGCAGCAGGCCTTTTTTACTGAGCGCGCCCAGTTCCTGCCCGTTGATCTTGACGATGCCCGAGGTCGGGCGGACAAGAAAATTCAGACACCGCAAAAGTGTCGATTTGCCGACCCCACTGGGGCCAAGCAGGACAATGAATTCGCCCTTCTTGAAACTAAGGGAAATGTCTTCAATCGCAGGGGCGGAACTGCCGTAGGCTTTGGTCAAATTCCGCACTTCGACCATCGTGGTTTGGTCGGCCTCAATATTCATCTATTTTTCCATTGTCTCTGTTCGGGCAATTTCCCGTCCGAAATCAGGGTCTGGATCATATCACAAATCCTGACCCTGAAATCGTAGGAGAAACCTGACTTTCAAAACCAACGTTTCATGAGTGTTGATCTTAAGGTCTTATTTTTTCTTCTTCTGTGCGGCTTTGATCTTCTTCTTCAGTTCTGCCATCTCGGCAAGGTCTTCAAAATCTTTGTGAGACGTTGGAACGAAGCCTGTGCTAGGCCAAATCTTGTACGCGTTGGCTGTCTTCTCGGGCAGAGAGAGAAATGCTTTGCGGACTTTGTTGATGTAATCCTGGCCGTACTTGGAATGAATGACCATCGGCGTGTTGGGAACCTTTTGGCAAGCGACGATGCTCAGTTCGGCATTAATCAATTTGTCATTGGGTTCGTCGTACCGTTCCATCTTGAAGATGCCACGGTCCTGCCAGCGCCAGAAGTAGAAGTCACCGACGGCACCCGCATCGACCTTGCCGTTCTTGACGGCCAGGAAGGAAGCATCATGCTTGCCGGCAAAGATCTTGCGCTTGAAATCTTTATCCGGGTCGATCTTGTTTTTCAGCAGCATGTACGTCGGCGCCACACCGCCGGATGTCGACGTCGGAGACACGAACGAGAACGTCCGGCCCTTGAGGTCGGCGAAGGTTTTGATGCCGCTGTCGGGTTTGGTGATGATGCAGGACTTGTAGTAGGTCCGCTTGTTGGTGTCCTTGTTGAGGACCAGCGGCTCCACCTTCATGCCGATGTCCAGCATCTTGAGGTACTGGCCGCCGCCGACGTAGACGATTTCCAGATGGCCGGCGCGCATGCCTTCGATAAGCGCGTTATAGCTTTCGGAAACTTTAACATTTACGGGTATGCCAAGTTCCTTGCCGACGTGCTTGGCAATGCCGGAGAACTGCTCGACCATAAGGGTCGGATCTTCGGCCGGTAAAAGTCCGAAGCGAAGCTGTTTCGGCCCATCAGCTTTCGCCGCGACGGCAAAGCCGCCGACAAGAACGGCGGCAAAGGCGGCTACGCCTTTTTTAAAAAATGTATTCATTGACTAGTCTCCCTGTACTTTGATGACGGAACATAACCCGATAGGCAGTCGAATGGAATGTCAACAGTCCGTCAATTGATGAATTTAATTTGCAAAAGCCTTTGCAAGATCTTCCCTGGTTGTTTCCTGTCCAACGTTAAATCGCTGTGATTTTGTTCAACGCCGTAGAATATTGACGCATAGAACGGTATCGATCAAATCCTGAAATCAGTTGCTTCTATCGAATTAACCAATAGTACAATTAACGCTATATCATGCAGAATCCTTTTTCGGATCAATCGGCAGGGACTGGCTAATCCCCATCAGGTCTTCAAACAACTTGGCGGCGGCCAATAACGGCGCCTCGCCCCGGGGCGGGCCGACCAATTGCAGGCCGACCGGCAGCCCCGCCTCGGTGAACCCGCAAGGCACCGACATGGCCGGAAGCGATGTCGCGGTAATGGCGTAGGAAATGGTGTACCAGTCGAAATAATTCTCAAATGTGTGGCCTTCGACCTCGTTAATGGCGCGATTTTTTACGTCGAAGGGCGCAACAATGGTCGCCGGCGTCACCAGCAAATCATAGGTTTCGAAAAATTCCGCGGCCCGGGCATACAGCGCGCCGCGTTTACGCTCGGCTTCGGCGAGGTCTCCGGCGCTTAGCTTGATTCCCTGCTCCAGGTTCCAAACAACTTCTTTGCGGACCTTATCCCGATTTTCGCTGATGATTTCTCCCAAATCACCGACGAACTGGTTGGCGCGCAGGACATGAAATATGTCGCGGGCATCGCTCAGGTCGGGGCAAGCCTCCTCGACCGTTGCCCCCAGTTCAGAGAACCTTTCGGCGGCGGCTGCGCAAACTTCCGCCACTTCACGGGCGACAGGCACAAGGCCGCCCAGGTCGGGACTGTAGGCTATGCGCTTAGGCGCCTTGGGACTATCGACGGCGTTGACGAACGGCTGTGATGGCACCGCCAGGGAAATCGGATCAGCCGGGTGGTCGCCGGACATGGCGTCCAGCATCATGGCGACATCGCCGACGTTCCGCGCCATCGGTCCCTGAACCCACAGGTTATCAAAGGGCAGCCGCGCCGGCGCGCGGGCGATCCGCCCCGGTGACGGGCGCAGCCCGACGATGGAACAGAACGCTGCCGGTGTGCGCAGGCTGCACCCCAGATCGGACCCGGTCGCCAGCCAGGTCTGCCCCGAGGCCACGGCGACGGCTGAGCCTCCCGACGATCCGCCGCAGGTCATAGCCGTATTCCACGGGTTCAGGGTTTCGCCGAAAACCTCATTGAAAGTGTTGGCGCCATGGCCGAATTCCGGTGTGTTCGACTTGCCAATGACTATCGCGCCGTTGGCTTCCAGGGTTTCGACCATGATGTCGGATTGCTCCGGAACATGTTCGGCGAACAGAGGAGATCCGTATGTGGTGCGCACGCCGGCGACATCGTTCAGATCCTTGACCGCAATAGGCAACCCGCCGAGCCAGCCGGGTTTGGTTTCATTGTTTCCACCCTTTTTCGTTAACCGTTTGGCGTGGTCCCGCGCCCGGTCAACGCACAACGTCGGCAAGGCGTTAAGGTTTCCGTCGGTAGCCTCGATGCGCGCAGCGGCAGCATCGACCATTTCAAGAGGAGAAACCTTACCGGTGCGCAACAGGTCTACCGCTTCACGCGCGGTTAATTTAAAAAGTTCGTCCGTCATCCGTCTTTACCCTCGCCTTCTGGCCGCGTCGCTGTCGTCACACCGATCAAACTATCGCGATTGACCAGTTCGCCCAGTTCCTCACCATTCCAGCCTTCCGTGCCGCTTGGACGCATCGGCAGCACCATGTAACGAAGGTCGGCGGTGCTGTCATGAACCCGCACCTCGATGTTGTTCCCAATCTCGGTCCCGAATTCGGCGAGGACGGCCCGCGGTTCGTGTACGACGCGGGAGCGATAGGCTTTGCTCACGTACCAAGCCGGCGGTGCGCCAAGAATAGATCGCGGGTAACACGAACAGAGCGTGCAAACGATAACATTGTGGATTTCCGGCGTGTTCTCCAGAACCACGAATTGCGCTTCAAGGGGCTTAACACCGATTTCCAGAAGCGCGGCTTTGGAATCTTGCAATAGGGTTTTCTTAAAGCCCGGAATCGTCCAGGCGCGGGCGACAATGCGCGCACCCAACGCCGGCCCGGCTTTTTCCATACGCTCAATCATCCGGCCTACGGTTTCCGCAGACAGCAGCCCCTTATCGACAAGGCAGTCATAAACCGCCTCGCTAATTACGCTGTATTCACTGGGGGTGGGGTCGTCATCTTTAATGTCATCATGGTCGTGGCGGTGATCGAAGCTGTCGGGCAGGTCCTTGATGGCTGTTTCGCGGCGCTCGCGGACCCGTTCAATGCGGGCCGCCAGTTCACCGGCATCGAATACGCCTTTCTCGATCAACACGTCCCGGACGGCTGCCGCTTTTTTCTCGTAGAACCCCAGCGTGTTATAGGCCTCCTTGCCCATGGTCTCGATGACGCGGCGCATCTCGTCAACCGACATCAACGGCGGTTCGGATCGTGAAATACAGTCCCGCACCGCTTCCATGCGCTTTTCCCAAAAGACCATGGGCCGTTCGTCCCGTTCGATTGAACTGCCGGGCAGTCCGCCGATATCATGATAGCCACGATGTTTCACGCTGTTCCCCTATCCACGACATTCCAATGCTAACAGGTATTCCCCTAACGGGCGAAAATGATGACGACGACTCCGGCCGCTAGGACAAGCGCCCAGGCCAGACGGGAGCCCGTGTTGGCCTCTTTCAGAAAATAGCCGCCCAGAATCACCGACAGGGGGATCGAAACCTGACGCAGGCTGTTCACGGCGGCAACGTTTCCGCCCCATTGATAGGACAGCAAAATCAGATAGTAAGACAGATACGATGTCACCGCCGCGCTGAGATAGCGCATCGGCGTTTTCCGCCAGCCGCCGAAAAGATGCTCCAGGACGGGCCGGCCCGCGGGTTTGCGAATGATAAAGAAAATCCCGCAAGCCGGGGCAAGAAACATATACCCCCACACCAGCAACACCACCGGCTCGATGACCTTCATGGCTTCCGAATCCGCCAGCGATTGGGTTCCCATGCCGGCCATGGCCAGGGTCGCGGTGAAAAAGGTTGCCGGATGCTGCAACAGCTTCGAGCCCTTGCGGTATTGCAGGAAAAACGCCCCGACCATGACCAGGGCGACACCACCAAGCATCACATGGCCGTAACGCTGGCCCAGGATCAGCCAGCCGAAAAAGACAATGAACAACGGCGCCGCACGGATGATCGGGTAATAGACGGACAGGTCTCCGGTTTTCAGAGTCGTCAGTATACCGATGTAATAGAACATCAACCCGGCCGTTGATATCAGGATCAGCGGCAAGACAGGCAATCCGGAAACAAGGTCCACGCCCAATACAAGCGCATGGATGACGGCGATAAGCACCCACACCAGAATGACGCCCAAATAGGCTGCTTCAGGGAATACGGTTCCCTTGAGAACGAGATCGCGGAAGGGATGGATAGATGCGGCGAGCAGGACAATCCCGGCGACAGTCAACTCCACGCGCGTGTCCTCTTACAATCCGCCCAGCACAGAGTCCCGGTCACCCAGGAAATTCCGTCCCCGCTCACCGGCCAAGGCCCCTTCGACGAGTTCTTTCCATTCGTCGGGCTTGACGCCGTGGTCTTCAGGCCGCGTGCCGATCCCCAACCCTTCCAGAAATGCCTGCAGCGTATCGGCACCGGCTGTCAGGTCTTGTCCGAAAATACGTTTCAGGCTGACATCACAATCGGGGTCGTTGCCAGTTACCCATCGCATCACCATGGACAGGCTGAACGAACAGGCAATGCCGTGGGGGACGCCGTGTTTAAGCGTGATTGGGTAGGAAACGGAATGCGCCAGCGCCGTTTTGGTGTTGGAGAACGCCATTCCGGAAATCGTCGCGGCACGCGCCATCCGCGCGCGAAGATCCAGATTATCGAGATCATCGGCAAGCGCCGGCAAGGCTTCAAGAACGTCGCTGGCCGCCGTTACGGCAAAGGCAGAAGACACCGGATTGGCGTTGACGTTCCAGATACTCTCCAGCGCATGGGACAGCGCATCAAGGCCGGTGCTCACCGTCAGCCCCCTTGGCGCCCCCAACATCAGTTCCGGATCGACCACGGCATGTTCCGGGTAAAGAGACGGAAGGTTGAGGGAATATTTTTTCTGTGCATCGGTGTCCCAGACCGTGGCCCAGCATGTGACTTCGCTGCCCGTTCCCGATGTCGTCGGCACGGCGATAATCGGAACCGGGATGAGGTGCTCGCCACCCTCGCCGGTTTCCAGAAAGTTTTTAACGGTGCCAAAATCCCCGCCTGACGCCGACAGGACCTTAGCCGCATCGATCACCGACCCACCACCGACGGCGATAATCACGTCGATTTCCTCTGTTGCCCGCCCAAACATCCGGCAGCTTTCATCCAGCATGTGAAAATCCGGGTTTTGGGTGACGTTGTCGATAACGACCCGGGCTGTCCCGGCGGCGGCCTGAATTTTATCTGACAGGGCCTGAAAAACAGGCTCGTTGTAGGTGACCAGAGCGTACCCGCGACCATTCAGAAGCGCGCCGATATTATCAAGCGCGCCGTTTGCAAAGACGATGTTGACGGGATTTTGATAGGTCCACATTCGTGCTGTTCCGGTTTCAGTGATGGCAAATCGTGACAGAGGCCTTAATCCAAGACAACGAAAAACTACGGACGACAGCCAAGAGAGGACCCTACAGGGTGTAAAGCAACTGTCTCTGACCGCCAGGAAATATCGGTAGGGCAACCGCCGGGTTACTGAACACCCCAACGGAAACGCATGATCCAATGAATGTCTGCTATGGGTCATTAGCAGACATTCCGCGACCACCCCCAGAATGTCCGCTTTCGGGGGTAAAGCGGTCATAAATCACCCTTCGGAAAAGAGTCCGCTAATAGCCAAAAGCGGATATCGGGACGAGTGTTTCGGGCTGGGGGCGTCAATCTGCCACTTCTGTGGCCCTGGTTTCAAATGAAGCTCTATGACTTAGATCATGGTCCCGACCGATGGGAATTCCCTAAACTTAACATCGACGCTTCCGAATACCTGACTACCACACGATGTCTTTCGTCCGTATGGGAGGTCCGCATGAGTGGTGGAGAGCGAGCGCTTCGCCGTTCACGACAACCTTGAGAAGTGGCACCGGCATCGCGCGGGCATGCCGAAGAAGTTGAGCCTCGACAAAGGAGAGGAGCCTACCGATGCAGTTATTCTCAAAAAGCGGAGAGAGGGCAAAATGGAGGGAGCTCTGGGACGCCCTCCATCGCTTTTTCGAGAGCCCCCTAAACGGCCTGATCGCCGGCGTGGTGGCGGTTGCCGTCCTCAGCGTCTCGTTTGTGGTGGCCGAGGAACTGAACATTCGCGCTTCGACGACCAAGTTCTGCGTCTCGTGCCACTCGATGAACGCCTACCTCTACGAGGAATACAAGAAATCGAAGCATTACCAGACGGTTTCCGGAGTTCGCGCGCAATGCGGCGACTGTCACGTGCGCAAGCAGTTCTGGCCCGCCGTCTGGGACCACCTGATGGGAACCGAAGATCTCATCGGCGAATTCGCCCGCGACTGGACGGACCCCGAGGTCATGAAGAAACACCGCCCGGCGATGGCGGAAAAGGTGCGGCTCACGATGCTCGGAAACGACAGCCAGAACTGCCGGTTTTGTCACCTCGAGGAGGCCATCAAGCCAAAGCGCAAGCGCGGGAAAGGGGCGCATAAGGCGGCCTTGAAGGACGGCGATACCTGTATCGCGTGCCACTACAATCTGGTCCACGAGCCGGTCGACCCATCTCCACGCTTCGAGAAGGCAATGGAGAACTATCCCCGTCGGCACGCCAAGCCGGACCGGCAATAGAATCATAATCATTGTGTAATGCGGGATCTTTCGGGACCGAGCTAACCCGTTTCCAAATGTCCGCTTTCGGGGGTAAAGCGGACATGACGTGGATCAATTCCCTTGGGCGGCAGTCCGCGTTCTACCGTCCGGCCTCGGTGGTCCGGACCACGCGGGCCAGCGTCAGCACATCGACCGCCTTGGCGCCCCCCCTGAGCAGCATCTTCGCGCAGGCGGACACCGTGGCCCCGGTGGTCAGCACGTCATCAATCAGCAGCACCCGGCGGCCGTCCAGTTCTCCGCGCCGGGACGGGCGCACCCGGAACGCGCCTTGGACGTTGCGGTGCCGGGCCGAGCGGGTCAGGCGGCCCTGCGGCGGCGTACGTTTGCCGCGCACCAGCAGGTCCTGGACCACGCGCACCCCGCCAATGCGCCCGACGACGCCGGCCAGCAGGGCGGCCTGGTTGTAGCGGCGCGCGAACAGGCGCGACCAGTGCAGCGGCACCGGCGCGATCAGATCGGCGTCGGCAATCAAACCCGCGCCCGTCCGGGCCAGCCAGCGGCCCAGCCCCGGCGCGGTATCGGTGCGATCCCCGTGTTTGAAGGCCAACACCAGCTTGCGGCTGAAATCACCGTAAACCATGACCGCGCGGGCGCGGTTATAAGGCGGGGCGCGGCGCGCGCAGGCCCCGCACAGGACCGCGTCCGACAGGCCGGGATCGAAGGCGAACGGCAGGCCGCAGCACGAACACAGCGGCGGCGTGATGAAATCCACCGCCTGCCAGCACGGCCCGCACAACACGCCGGCGCTTTCGACCACGGCGTTGCATGACGGGCACTGCGGCGGCAGCAGGATATCCAGCGCCGCGCCGGACAGCGCCGACAGCAGGCCTCTCTTATCCAAAGTGTTTGGCGAAGTGTTTATGACGCGCCCCCCTTGTGGCATAACCCAACAATGACCGAGTCGATGATGGTATTCAACCGCCGCACCGTGCGCCGCCACCGGGCGCGCGCCGCCGGGCTGCTGGCCGATGCGGGCGGACATGATTTCCTGTTCAGGGAATCCGCCGAGCGCCTGTGCGATCGGCTCGACGACGTCACGCGCACGTTCCCCCTGGCTCTCGACCTCGGCTGCCACAGCGGACAGGTGGCCCAGGCGCTCGGCGGGCGCGGCGGCATCGAAACCCTGGTGCAGTGCGACCTGGCCCCGGAAATGGCATTTGCGGTTCCGGGCGGTCCGGTTCTGGCGGCGGATGAAGAAGCCCAGCCCTTCGCCGAGACCGCCTTCGACCTGATTTTGAGCAACCTCAGCCTGCACTGGGTCAACGATCTGCCGGGCGCGCTGGTGCAGGCCCGGCGGGCGCTAAAACCCGACGGGCTGTTCCTCGCCTCGACGCTCGGCGGCGACACGCTCCAAGAATTGCGCCAAGCCCTGGCGGAGGCGGAAATCGCCGAGGACGGAGGACTGAGCCCCCGCGTCTCGCCGATGACGGAAGTGCGCAACCTAGGCGGCCTGATGCAGCGTGCCGGGTTCGCGCTGCCGGTGGTCGATTCCGAAACCGTGACCGTGATGTACGGCGACCCGATGGCGCTGATGGCCGACCTGCGCGCCATGGGCGAAAGCAATGCCGTGCTGGAAAGCCGCAAGGGATTGATGAAGCGCGCCACCATGGCCGCGGCGGCGCAACGCTACCGGGATTTGTTCGCCAAGGACGACGGGAAAATCCCCGCCACCTTCCAGATTCTGACCATGACCGGCTGGACCCCCGATGCGTCGCAACAACAACCCCTGAAACCCGGCAGCGCCGAGACCCGATTGGCCGACGCGCTGAAGGACGATTTTAGGGACGGGGACTGACGCCATGACCTACACGGTGAAGGAAATCTTCTACACCCTGCAGGGCGAAGGCGTGAACGCCGGGCGGGCGGCGGTGTTCTGCCGCTTCGCCGGGTGCAATCTGTGGAGCGGCCTGGAACAGGACCGCGCGGAAGCCGAGTGTACGTTCTGCGACACCGATTTCATCGGCACCGACGGCCCCGGCGGCGGCAAGTTCGACACCCCCACCGGCCTCGCCCGCGCGGTGCGGGCGCAATGGCCCGATGGCGCGGATGCCCCCTTCGTCGTCTGCACCGGCGGCGAGCCGTTGTTGCAACTGGACGAGGCGCTCATCGATGCCCTGCACGCAGAGGGCTTCGAGATCGCGGTCGAGACCAACGGCACCCAGGCGGCCCCTCCGGGCATCGACTGGGTCTGCGTCAGCCCCAAAGCGGGGTGCGACATCACCCTCACCGAAGGCGACGAATTGAAGGTCGTATTTCCGCAACCCGGCCTCGACCCGGAGAGCCTCGAATCCTTGACTTTCCGCCACTATTTGATACAGCCCCTGCACGATAGCGACATTGAGACCAACACCCGGCTCTGCCTCGACTATTGCCGCGATCATCCGCGCTGGCGGTTGAGCCTTCAGACGCACAAGATATTGGGAATCCCCTAAGAGACACACATGGATATCATTCAGGAATTCACCTTCGAGTCCGCGCACCGCCTGCCCAAGGTGCCGGAAACCCACAAATGCCACCGCCTGCACGGCCATTCCTTCCGCGTCGCATTGACGATCAGCGGGCCGATGGACGAGGAGATGGGCTGGGTCATGGACTTCGCCGACGTCGAAGCGGCGTTCGATCCGTTCCTGAAGCAGCTCGACCACAACTACCTGAACGACATCCCCGGCCTGGAAAACCCGACCAGCGAAGTCATCGTGCGCTGGATCTGGAACAACCTGAAACCGGCGCTGGCGGGCCTCAGCCAAGTCAAACTGTGGGAGACCTGTGAGTCCCAATGCGTCTACCGGGGCGACGCCGAAGACGTCTCCTGACAGTTGTCTGCAAAACCCTGTTGAACGAAGTTTGGTACAGGCATACCTTTGTATCGGGAGGCAAAACATCCTTCCCAGAGCGCTTCGGGTGTGACCGCGGTCAGACCCGACAAGCAATAAAAGTGGAGGTGGATATGGCAGACACGAAAGAGCTTCGCCAACAGTTCGAAGCCCGCATCGCCGAGCTGATGGAATCGGCCAAGGGGATCGATGCCGAGCTGCGCGAAACTCCCAACCCGGATTTCGAGGAAAACGCCACCGAAATGGAGGAGGATGAAGTCCTCGAGGAGCTGGGCATGGTCGCGCTTGAGGAAATCGATCACCTCCGCGTCGCCATCCAGCGCATCGACAACGGCATCTACGGCGAGTGCATCTCCTGCGGCGAGCCGATCAGCGAAAAACGCCTGGACGCCGTCCCCCACGCCACCAAATGCATGGACTGCATGGAAGGCTGAGCCGCCTTCCCGTTCCTCATCTCCCTGGGCCTCTCAGGCACAGACCCCACCCTTGAGCAACGCCCGGCCGTCGGGGCCGAAGCGGCCGCGCGCCGTCCAGGTGCGGCCGTTTTTCATGCGCAGCACCGCCACGGCCCCGGCGCCCGCGATCTCCGCGCCGCTGACCACGGCCTGGCCGTAATCGGAACTCTCCAGCCGGTCATCAACGTCGATGATGAATTCAAACCGCCGCCCCGGCCAGAATTCGGAAAAGCGGAGCTGCATGACTTCCGCGCCGTCACCGACCGGCGTCGCGGCGACCAGCCCGACCTCGCCCGCCACCGGCTCGAACGCCTGCGCCATCGACGCGCCGGCGCCGCCGTCCTCGGTATCGAAAATCAAGCCGCCCAGCGACCCGGTCAGCCGGATCGTCACCTGCTCGACCGCCCACGCCTCCTCGCTCTTGTTGGTGATCTCGAAAATGTCGCCGTCGGTCTCGAAAAACGCGACCTCGACCCGCCCGCCGCAGGCCCAGGCGGCGTTGCCGCCAAACGGAATAAAGCCGCCGTAGGCGTTTAAAAAAAACAGGGCCGCAACACAGGCGGCCGTGGTCCGGCGTCGCGACATCGGCACCTCCGGTCAACAGCCTAGCAGAAAAATCGCCGCCGTCCGGGATGAGGTTTGCCGGGAGGGGAATTGACGCAGCGCCAAGCCGTGCATATGTCAGCGATGTGGTAAAGGCTGATCTAAGGTGTGGGATTATGGTTGAGAGTTTTGACAAGCTGATCGAGCGGTTTCCCGGAGACGACAAGGCGCTTCGTTCCATGTTCCTCGAGGACCACGACCTGGACGTCTTGAGCAAGGAGTACCGATCCATAGAAGAGGACCTTCTTAAGCTCGAAAGCGTCGGTGGCACCGAGGCTTTGTCCGAGGCCAATGGCCTGAAAATGCGGTGTATCGCCCTGGAAGAGGATATCCTGACGAAGTTTGAGGGATACAAACCCATCTAGGCACCGGGACTGCGCCGTTCGGAAACGGAGGGCTGCCCATGAAAAAAGTACTGGTTGCGATAGACATTGCGAGACATGGCGGCAACGACGGTTGTTTAAAGACCGCGCAGGACATCGCCAAGACAATGGACGCCACGCTTATCCTTCTGCATGTCATCGAGTCCATCCCCAGGTATTACATCCCGTCCATGCCGCCCGGGGCCATTAGTAAGTGGAAACTGGAAGCGGAGGAGGAGGCGCGCAAGCTGGCGGAGAAGTATGGTTGTTCCGACGTGGTTGTTCGCGAAGGGGTTCCCGCGACCAAGATTCTGGAGTACGCATCGGAAATCAACGCAGACCTTATCGTGCTGAACTCCCACGATCCGGAGCTGTTTGATTATTTGTTCGGCTCCGTCGCCAACCGGGTGGTTCAACACGCACATTGTTCGGTGCACGTTGCGCGCCAACACGATGCCGCCCCCGATGTCCCCCCCGATGTCGCCAATGAGGGCACGTAAGGCTCGTGTCGCGAATCCGCGGGCGTGGTTTCTGAAACAGGCGGGGCTCCGTGTCGATTTCCGTGCCCGGCGGGCTTGGCTTGGCGCGCTCTCCGGGATCGGCTAGGTTGGCGGTCCCTGCCTACGGAAGGAGTATCCCCGATGCTGATCAAGGCCGATCAATCGTGCCTGATAGTGATCGACGTCCAGGAACGGCTGGTGCCCGCCATGCAGGCTCCGGCGCGGGTGATCCGCAACACCCGGACGCTGATGACGGCGGCCTCCCGGTTGGCAATCCCGATGCTGCTCACCGAGCAGTATCCCAAGGGGCTTGGCCATATCGTGCCGGAGCTCCGGGACCTGGCCGAGGGCGGCACGGTGCTCGAGAAAATGCACTTTTCCTGCATGAACGATGCGGCCTTCGCCGCTGCGTTCAAGGCCTTGGACCGCCGCCAGGCGATCATCGTCGGCATGGAGGCCCATATCTGCGTCATGCAGACCGGCGTCAATCTGATGGAGCAGGGTTTCGAGACCTTCGTCGTCACCGACGCCACATCGTCGAGGACCCCGGAGAGTGAGAAAGCCTGCCTGGACAGGCTGAGCGCCGCCGGCGCCGGCATCGTCACCACCGAGATGGTGGTCTTCGAATGGCTCGGCCGCGCCGGCACGCCCGAGTTCAAGGAACTCCTGAACGAAATCAAATAGGGCGCTCGACCAACATTTCTCGCCGCACCCTTCAGTTATGTCCGCTTTGGCCGCTGAAGCGGCCCCTGCGGTCCGGGGGTAAAGCGGACGTAATGCACGGTGTGGCAAAAAGTCCGCTAATAGCCAGGAACGGACATTCTCTACTGCACTAGGTTTCTCAATATGAACAAAGGGACACTTCGTGCCGTCCCGTTAATGCACGGTTGTTCCGGCGGGAGCTTCACTGCTATCAGACGTAACGTTGGCTTCCATGGCCAGTTTGGGCATGTCCTGGGTCTCTTCGCGGATGCGTTCCATATAAGGCTTCAGGGGAAGATCGTTTTCAATAACGTGCCCGGTCAGCCAATCCTGTAGAAACTTTGCAATCTCGACAGCGACGTTAGTAATGTTGTCTTCGTTCGCGGCCAACGCCTTGTGTGACAAGCCCTTGAGTTTTTCGATCAGGGTCGCGTGTTCTTTTCTGTGGTCATCGAAAAATGGGAAATTAGATTTCCTCTGCATTTCTTCTTCACGCTTGAAATGCGTTTGTGTGTACTCGGTAAAAGCCTTCAGATGGGGGATCATCTGCTCGGGCTTGCGAAAGCCGATGATACCTTCGTTGAATTTGTTGATGAGGCCGAAGAGAGTCCTGTGATCCTCATCGATAACGCCTTCATCAACAATGAACTGGTTCGTCCATTGGATTTTCTTTACGGACTTAGCCGCCTCGGCCCTCTTTATGGCTAGTTTTTTGAGTCTTTCGCGCTCCAATTCCGCTTTTTTCTGCGCCTTTTTCATCGTGATACCGATTACAACGACCGCGAATGCGACAACACCATAACCGATGAAAAACAGATAATTCTCCATAACGTCCCTGCTCTTAGATCTAAAAATTCACCAGATAGATTTTTCATAAAGAAAATCCGGATCGAATACAAATCACGTTAAATGTTTGAGGTGATTTTATGCTGAATGATGTCGGCTTTGGGTCAAAAGCAGACGGTTTTCGCCATCACCAACTATGTCCGCTTTGGCCGCTGAAGCGGCCCCTGCGGTCCGGGGGTAAAGCGGACCTGAATCACGACCCCTCCACATGTCCGCTAATAGCCAACAACGGAAATTCGAGTGCATCCAACTAAAACGGCAGCCAGGAATGCTTGGTCGTGTAATGTAGATAGCCAACGTTAGCGCCGACGCGAAGCCCTACCCCGGTCCGAATCGGTGCCAGGATGATCTTGCCTGACTGTTGGTAGCTGATACCGAAACCGGCGGCCACATAGACGCTGCCGTCCACGCCTGGAAAACGCTGAAACAGTTGGTCATCGTTTTCAAGGTGGTAGATCAAGGTGAACGCCTTCGACGCATTTCCACCAAAATCCCATCCGATGGAAGGCCCCTGCCAATAAACCTTGCGTGCCTTGGCGGTCTTAAGCGTTCAACATTGATCTGAATAGCGAACATCATAAAAGAAAAGGCAATTGTGGTTGCTGCTATCAGTGCCCCACCAAGGGTAAGAAGAAGCGATCTAGCACCTTCAATCTTTCCATTAGTCGCAAAATACGGTTCCAAAGCATTTTGCAACGCTGGGATATAGTAAATGCTAATCGCTATGAGCAGGAACAAGACAACCGAAATGATGAAAATTATGTAGCGTGCTACAAAACGAAAGAAGGCATATTTTAAATGATAAAAAAGATGAAACAGCGTGGCGTAACTTTTTAGCGCCGCTTTCTTAGCTTGAGAAACCTTTAGGTGTATTTTTTCCAACATTTAAGTCACTAAACCCATCTAGAAAAGCCTCGCTTTTTTCCAAAAACCAATTTCAAAAAATTTTGAAATCCTGGCAGCGTGCTCCACATCAATCTAAACAATATATTGCTTCGGACAAAGATGTTCAATATTTGTTCTTGACAATCTCCGTTTAATTATGATCTTATTCCCTTTTCAAGATTGAAATAGGAATTAGAATCATGCCGCCTCCCACGTCCGTCCCCGTCCGCCTTCCCGCCGCCCCTGTTTCCGGCCCCACCCCCGCCGTCGCCCCCGCGCCGGAAAGGCCCGTGCTTTCTCCCGCGCCCGCCGCCAAAAAATTGCGCCACCGCCACGAAGCCTTCTGCCAGCATTTCGTGTTGTGCGGCACCGCCACCATCGCCGCCATCAAGGCGGGGTATTCGCGCCTGTCGGCGCACAACCAGGGCTACCGATTGATGCGCCATCCCGCGATTCAGGCCCGCATCGCCGAAATCCACAGCCGTCTGGCGCACGCCTACTGTCTCGACACCGACGTGTTGCTCGGCAAGCTGGAGGCCGTCTATCAGCGCGCGCACGAAACCCGTCAGTTCGGCGCCGCCGCCCGCGCCGTCGAGATCCAGGCGCGCATCGCGCGGCAGATCATACCGAAACAGATTCCGGGAGAGTTGAAAACAAGAGGCGGGGAACGGAGCCTCTTGGTCCGCGACAGGGAAAGCAAAATGATGAGAAATGATGAGTTTTCCCAAAGACCGGCGGACGGGTTTCCCGCGAAATCAACGGCTTGCGCCGCATCGGGCCGCCGGAAATGATGATATCCGGACGATATTTTGATGACATTTGGATGACATTTCGACGATGGACGGACGATATTCGGACGAGTCCGGGACGTCCACAGGCCCCATTGATACGGCCATTGATCCCGCCCCCCTCAGCCCCTACATTCCGTCCATGAAATTCCCCGACCCCCTGATACGCGGCAAGCTGATCAAGCGCTACAAGCGGTTCCTGACCGATGTCGAGCTGGAGGATGGCAGCAAAGTCGTCGCCCACTGCGCCAATTCCGGCTCCATGCTGTCGGTCAACGAACCGGGCGCCGAGGTCTGGCTGTCGCCGGCGCGCAACCCGGAACGCAAACTGCGCTATACTTGGGAGAGCATCCGCATCGGCCGCACCCTGGTCGGCATCAACACCAGCCACCCCAACGCGCTCGCCGCCGACGCCGTGGCGAAAGGCAGGATTCCAGAACTGGCGGGCTATGCCTCGCTCCGCCGCGAGGTCAAATACGGCAAGAATTCCCGCATCGATCTTTTGCTCGAACGTAACGGCCCCGATGATGGCGAAAAGTGCTACGTCGAGATCAAGAGCGTCACCATGAAGCGGGATTTGGGCCGCGACGCGCCGGTCGAATTCCCCGACGCAGTGACGACGCGCGGCGCCAAACATCTGGTCGAACTGACCGACATGGTCAAACAGGGCCACCGCGCCGTGATGCTGTACCTGACCCAGCGCGCCGACAGCCCGGCCTTCGCCATCGCCGGCGACATCGACCCCGACTATGAAAAAGGACTGGCCAAGGCGATGAACGCCGGGGTCGAAGTGCTGTGCTACGCGTCCAGGGTCACGCGCCACGGAATCACCCTTGGCCCGTCCGTCCCATTGGCATTTTCGAAAAAAATGGCATAATCCCGATATGCAGGATCAAACATCCCAATTTTCCGGGGCCGAAACCGGGGCCGAAACATCGAATGTCGTCGCCTCCGACGGGCGCCACATCAAGATTCACGGAGCCCAAGCCTTCGAAGGCATGCGCCGCGCCGGCCGGCTGGCCGCCGAATGCCTCGATTTCATCACGCCGCATGTGCAGCCGAAGGTGACGACCGGCAGGCTCGACCGCCTGTGCCATGATTTCATCGTCGATAACGGCGCCATTCCGTCGCCGCTGAACTACCGGGGCTTTCCGAAATCCATCTGCACCTCGATCAACCACGTCGTCTGTCACGGCATCCCCGGCGACAAGGCTCTGGGCGAGGGCGATATCCTGAACATCGACGTCACCGTGACCCTGAACGGATGGTTCGGCGATTCCAGCCGCATGTTCCCGGTCGGCAAAGTCGGCGTCAAGGCGACAAAGCTGATAGACGTCACGTTCGAGGCGATGTGGGAAGGCATCAAGGTTGTCCGCCCCGGCGCGACTCTGGGCGACATCGGCCACGCCATCCAGAGTTACGCCGAAAAAAGCCGCTACGGCGTGGTGCGGGATTTCTGCGGCCACGGCCTCGGCCGGGTGTTCCACGACGCGCCCAACGTCATGCATTACGGCAACCCGGGCGAAGGCGACGTGCTGCGCGAAGGCATGTTCTTCACCATCGAGCCGATGATCAACACCGGAACCTATGAAGTGAAAATCCTCGAAGACGGCTGGACCGCGGTGACCAAGGACCGCTCCTTGTCGGCCCAGTTCGAACATTCGCTCGGCGTCACCGCCGACGGCTACGAGGTCTTCACCCTGTCCCCGGCGGGTCTCGACCGACCGCCGTATGATGTCTGATACATCCGACTCCGCCGCCGATACCAGCGGCCACCGAAACCGCCTTCGCGAGCGCTTCCTCAAGGGTGGCGCGGACGCGCTGCCCGATTACGAGATGCTGGAACTGCTGTTGTTCCAGGCCCAGCCGCGGCGCGACATGAAGCCGCTGGCGAAGCGGTTGTTGAAGACCTTCGGCTCCTTTTCCTCCGTCATCAGCGCCGAGCCGGCCGCCCTGAAAGACGTCGACGGCGCCGGCGAGGTCGTGGTGGTGGCGCTGAAGACCGTGCAGGCGGCGGCGCTGAGGCTGGCGCGCGAGGAGATCATGAACCAGCCGGTGCTGTCATCCTGGGACAAGCTGATCGCCTACTGCCGCGCCGCCATGGGGCACCACAAGACCGAACAGTTCCGCATCCTCTTCCTCAACCGGCAGAACGCGCTGATCGCCGACGAGGTGCAGCAGTCCGGCACCGTCGACCACACGCCCGTCTATCCGCGCGAGGTGGTGAAAAGGGCCTTGGAATTGGGCGCGACGGCGATCATCATGGTGCACAACCATCCCTCCGGCGACCCGACACCCAGCAAGGCGGATATCGACATGACCAAGGAAGTCGAAGACTCAGGGTCCAGGCTCGGCATCGTGCTGCACGATCACCTGATTATGACCAAGGCCGGGCATTCGTCCTTCAAGGATATGGGGCTGCTTTAGGCGGCCCCGGAGAAGGCGAACATGTCCATTTCCCGCGTCTTCATCCCCTTCGCTTTAGGGTATTTCCTGTCCTATCTGGTGCGCGTGGTGAACGCCGTTATCGCGCCCGACCTGGTGCGCGACCTGGGGCTGACGGCGGCCGATCTGGGGCTGCTGACCAGCGCCAACTTCCTCGCCTTCGCCGCCGCACAGTTGCCGCTCGGCATCCTGCTCGACCGGTTCGGGCCGCGAAAGACGGAATCCGCCCTGCTGCTGTTCGCCGCCGCCGGTTGCCTCCTGTTCGCCACCGCCCACAGCATCCCCGGCCTGATCACCGGCCGCGCGCTGATCGGGTTCGGCACGTCGGCCTGCCTGATGGCGGCATTCAAGGCGTATGTCCTGTGGGTGCCGGGCGAGCGCATTCCGATGGTCAACGGCTTGCAGATGGCCATCGGCGGATTGGGCGCGGTGACCGGTACGGTGCCGGTGGAAATGGTGCTGACGGTGACCGATTGGCGCGGGCTGTTCACCATGTTCGCCGGATTTGCCCTTTTTGCCGCCGTCGTCTTGTATTTCACCGTGCCCCGGCGCGAAGGCGGGGACGGCGTTCCCGATACCATAAAAAACCAGATTGCCGGGATCGGCCAGGTCTTCCGAAGCCCCCAGTTCTGGCGCATCGCGCCGATGACCATCGCGTCGCAAAGCATGTTTCTGGGCACCCAGAGCCTGTGGTCCGGGCCGTGGCTGGGCGACGTCGCCGGACTGCCCCGTAACACGGTCGCCGAAAACCTGTTGTGGATCGCCATTTCCATGGTCGCGGGATTTTTGGGCATGGGCACCATCGCCGACCGGCTCGGCAGGCTGGGCGTCCAGACCATCCGCGTCGCCTTTACCGGCATGGCCGTGTTCGCCATCGTGCAGATTCCGATGACCCTGCAATGGACCGGCGCCGTGTTGCCGATGTGGATGCTGTTCGGGTTTTTCGGCACGGCGGGGATTCTCAGCTACGCCGCCCTGCCGCGGTACTTCCCGCCGGAAATGGCCGGACGCGTGATTACCGGGCTTAACGTCTTCACCTTCGGCGGCGCCTTCGCCGCGCAGTGGGGCATGGGCCTGATTATCAACCTGTGGCCAGCCCCGGAAGGAATGGGCGGGACCATCATTGGCGGCGGCTATGCGCCGGAAGGCTATCAGGCGGCGTTCGCCGTGATGACCGTCCTGCAAGTCCTGGCGCTGACGTGGTTCGTGATGTTTCGCCGCGGGCGGCTGTAACGCAGCCGGTAAAGGACACGACGTTTTTCAAACCCGCGGCGATTCTGTAAGATGACCGCCTTAATTCTGGAGCATATGAGACTTTCATGATTCCACGCTATTCCCGCCCCGACATGGTCGCCATTTGGGAGCCCGCCAACAAGTTTCGCATCTGGTACGAGATCGAGGCCCATGCCTGCGACGCGCAAGCCGACCTGGGCGTGATCCCGAAAGACGCGGCCAAGGCCGTCTGGGACCGTGGCGACAAGCCCTATACGCCCGAGCGCATCGAGCGCATCGACGAGATCGAGCGCGAAACCCATCACGACGTCATCGCCTTCCTGACCGAGCTTTCCGAACATGTCGGCGACGAGGCCCGCTTCGTGCATCAGGGCATGACGTCGTCGGACGTGCTGGACACCTGTCTGGCGGTGCAGATGACGCAGGCCGCCGATATCCTGCTCGCCGACCTGGACGGCTTGCTCGACGTTTTGGAGCGGCGCGCGCGCGAACATAAAAACCACGTCTGCATCGGACGCAGCCACGGCATCCATGCCGAGCCGACCACCTTCGGCATCAAACTGGCCGGCCATTACGCCGAATTCCGGCGCAACCGCGACCGGATGGCCCAGGCGCGGGCCGAGATCGCCACCTGCGCCATTTCGGGCGCGGTCGGCACCTTTGCCAACATCGACCCGGCGGTCGAGGTCTACGTGGCGAAAAAACTGGGGCTCGGGATTGAGCCGGTTTCGACCCAGGTTATTCCGCGCGACCGGCATGCCGCGTTCTTCGTAACCCTGGCCGTGATCGCCAGCGGCATCGAGCGGCTGGCGACGGAAATCCGCCACCTGCAACGCTCGGAAGTGCGCGAGGCCCAGGAATATTTCGCCAAGGGGCAGAAGGGCTCGTCGGCCATGCCGCACAAGCGCAACCCGATCCTGACCGAAAACCTGACCGGACTCGCGCGGATCGTCCGCATGGCGGTGGTGCCGGCGCTGGAAAACGTCACGCTGTGGCACGAACGCGATATTTCCCATTCTTCCGTGGAACGCATGATCGGCCCGGATTCAACCGTGACCCTCGACTTCGCGCTGGCGCGCCTGACCTCGATGCTCGACAAGCTGGTGGTCTATCCGCAGGCGATGATGGA
>JACKQG010002351.1_pt1 | contig 24868 bp, 23 predicted proteins | sample 8237621 | NCBI WGS metagenome assembly JACKQG01 (sample SAMN15677084, study PRJNA649215) | marine metagenome | biome: marine; feature: Black Sea; material: saline water; isolation source: suspended particulate matter (SPM) from the Black Sea western gyre | collected 2013-06-09/2013-06-10 | depth... | reverse complement strand
AATACAGTCCGAAAATCTATTACTCCTTCACAGCTCCTTAATGCGGTTTCCTACACCTATAAGCCAGAACTATTCTTGGATTCGCCTCAGAGCGGCGTTGTCTAAATGACACATTACCTCTCTCTGGGCTGAAGTGCGCAGCTCAGTCTGGCGGATCCGGGTTGCCGGGTGAGTCTCGAAAAATACAGTCTATCACCATCCGATACCTCGAGATGACATGCTCTGCTGTTGGATAGGCCCCCGGCCTTTATACCCAATGTGACCATAGTCATTCTCATAACGAGCAACAGACTCATATGTGTGAATGGAAAGAACAAGACCCGCACTGTCATGTTGATCCGGTTACCCGACTGAAGATGCGAATTTCCCTATGCCCAATGTAGGTATGCGTCAGGTAGTCAGCATTAGCCAACGGTCGTCCTGTGAAATCAAAAAACTCGATTTCACGGTAACGGAGAATTTCGTCTTGACTCCACTTTTCATATATGACTGTTAGTTGACATCTTCCTCTATCTCTTTAACGCCGCTCTTAAGTTTAGGCTTGTCGGACAGTCTCTTTTCATCATTTGTGAGGCCTCTGTGACGTTCATAAAATTATAAAATTCAGTATCTACCTAAAAAAGTGCTATTGCCTCGAATTTATGGGGTAACTGCGGTGGCTTGTGCGGTCATTTCGATCAATTCCATGGCAACCGCTGGCTGCTGGTAGTTTTCCCGAAAATGCTTTTCATCCGTCAGTCCCAATTTCTGCTGGATTTCCGCACGACTCATTTCTCCTTGGATCACCGTAAGCATTTTTCTGACTTCGGGGGTAACTTCGGGGATATCGGGCAAAACGGCGGGCAGGAAGGTGACATACACCGAACCGGCCTGGTCCAGCCAGACAGGAGCAGGATTGCCCTTTTCCGCGCACCAGTCAATTGAGGGGGCTTTGCTTAGCTCATAGCCGACGCCCCCGGCTGGCCCTTATAGATAGGCTCGTGCCCCCAGGAACCGCTGGGCATAGTAGGCATCGGAAAGAAAATTCACACGGATGGTCTTTCCCTGTCCCGGCGCATGGATAAATTTTCCTTCCCCCACGTAGATCCCCACATGGAAAATCTTATCGTCCTCGGACATGGTGAAAAAGACAAGATCGCCCTCCACCAGTTCCTCCTGATCTATCCGCCTGCCGGCCCTGTATTGATCTTTGGAGGAGCGAGGCAATTTGAGGCCGTTCAACCGATACACCGCCATGACCAGCCCGCTGCAATCGAACCCCTGTTCCACGGAAGACCCGCCCCATCGGTAGGGAAGCCCCAGGAAGCTTTCTGCTGTGTTTACTATGTTTTCTCTGAGGACCTGGGTTCGGCGGACCCTTGTCCTGACCACGTGGACTTCATCAGGACTGACGATGTAGTATGCCTCAATGATCCCTTCGCGGACCAGACGCTCGGCTGTTGAGTGGGCTATCTCTCTTGATGAAAAGTCCCCGAAGCGGACCTTGAAAAGCCCCTTCGCGTCACGGAAATAGTAGGCCTCCAGCCCTTGCTCCTCCAGAGAATGGGTAAACCGAACGGCATTGTCCAATTGGGTAAAGGTGCCCAACTGGATGGTGTAGTCTGTCGGTGTGATCGCCTCCGGGAGGGGCGTGGGCTCGGGCAAAGGCTGGACAGGCATCCTGGCACCACATCCCCAGACCATAAGGACAGTAGCCACGATACCCGCCAGCCGTAACAACGATGATCGACATCGACGGCCATTCAGGAACAGGCCTGCTTTTGAGACAGCCACCATGGTTTGCTCTCAGGGTTGAGGGGTCTTTGCTTAGCTCATAGCCGACGCCCCCGGTTTATCAAATGATACCATGGGCCAGGATATTGGATACTCAATGGTCTTGGCATAGGGATATCCTGTTGAGGCTTCAACTATGCACCAAGCAAAGATCTGACCCCTATACAGTTGCATTGTTTCGCTCCGACTGCACAAAAGCTACAAGGGCAACTTTGAAATTACAAAACCCCGATCTCCATCTCTTAAGAATAACGGGGTTTTCGGGCAACTGTAGACCATTTTTAATCCTCTTTCCCTCTCGGGCCCGCCCTGGCCTCTGGCTCGTAGGGGCGAGCCTACGCCTCGGAGAGTGCGACTCTTACCTATTTAGATTAGGCTATGCACTATTCCAGCCCTGACCTTGTCAATGTAGAGCATTGGTTCGGATCGGTCTGGGCCGGGGGTTGAAAGAAGAAAACCGGTTCGGCAATACTGCCTATTTTTTACCCAGATATTTTTCAGAAGTCAACGAAAATGCATGTATATATCATACTGTTTTGACAGATACGGTCACAACCGACGGAGAAAAATTGCTTTTTTGAAGATTTTGTTTCTTCTTCGCGGGTTTGCAGTGGATTTTTGTCCAATGATTTTTGTTTGACATGCTTCTTTCAAGACACTATGCTTTTACACATAATATGTGAGCAAACGGAGGTTGATATGAAACGAAATCTTACCCTTTCCCTTGACGAACGCCTCCTCCACATGGCCAGAATTGTATGCCAAAAAAGGAATACCACCTTGACGCAATTCATAAGGGATCAACTGGAGAACATGGTCTACCGTGATGAGGAATATCAGAACGGCATGAACAGAATCGTCGCGCTGATGAAAAAAAGGCCGATTCGGGTTGAACCAAAGACGTGGACAAGGGATGAGCTTCATGAAAGATAGGACTTTTTTTGATACGAATATCCTTGTATACGGTTTTGATAATTCAAACCAGGAGAAATATGAGGTTGCTTCCGGTTTCATCATACAGGCCTATCAAAAAGGTGTCGGGGTTCTAAGTACACAGGTTTTAAAGGAATTCTACGTCACGGTTACTCAAAAAATCCCCCAGAAGATGGATATGGATGACGCTGAACAGGCCATCCGTGATTTCTCCATGTGGACGGTTGTGGAAACGAATGTGGACTTGATATTGAAAGCCATCGACATCCAGAGACGCCACAGCCTCTCCTTCTGGGATGCCATGGTCGTGGCCGCTGCCAAGGTTTCCACATGCACGAACCTATTAACCGAAGATCTATCACATGACACATTTGTTGATGATGTTCACATCCTGAACCCGTTCCGGAAATAAGTTACCGGTGCTAATCCGGTTTACGTTGTTTACTAATTATACTGACGGACGTCCCGCAGACCGTGAATTCGGTTATCCGTAGGGAATTTGGTTTTTCATGGACAGCAAACAATCACATTGGGAGGAATCCATGGAGAGGCGTCCGGGAAAGACCTCCACGGCGCCGATCTGACGGCAATTTGAGAATTTCCTGTTCTCATTCCTCAACAGCTCCCCTGAAATCGGAATTCCATTGTCCGATTTTCTTTTTCCTCAAAATTTCGATGAGTTAAAGAAGATTCTCCTCCATCGTGGGAGGGCATAAATGGTCTTCACCTATATAAATAGGAGCTGGCAGTTCCTGTCCCGTCAGGGCTCTTCAAGATGCATCTCTATCAATATCCATGAGTTATAGTAATTGGCACACTTGATGCTTATGTTTTCCCCTAATGCAAACGGATTTCGCAATGAAAAAGATAACCTCTAACATTCTTTACACCACTCACATACTCCTCATGAGCCTGGCCCTCTGCCTTTTCATTTCGACAACGCTGGCAGCGGATCGAGTCTACGCCATGAAGGGGGAGATCACGGCCATTAAAATTGCCGGCGCCATAGGGGTTGTCGATGTATCCATGGGGAAAAACTCCCCAACCACAGGGGGAAACCTTTCTCCCCACGCTCTGGTGAAAGAGGGGACGAAAACAGCCAGCGCGGATGCGCTTGAATTAAGAGATGGCGATACGGTCTGTTGGAAGACCGTGGACAAGGGCTGTCTCATTGTAGGTCTGACCGAGACAAGGAAATAGATCCAGTTCTGTCCCAGGCACTGGTGAATCCTCGGTCAAAAAGGATTTGAGGGACGTCCTTAATCAAAGGACTGGGGATCGCAAGATAAGCGATCCCTTTTTTTTTGGGGGTTGCCCGTTTTTATCGTGGTTAACAGACAAGGGAGGTCATGCATGTCTGCCCGGGTCTTGCAGATGATCGGACAGAAGGACGACAAGGGCAACTACCTGTTGATGCATGCCATGAGGCCGAACCTGGCGGGGGTCATCGGCACGGCCGCAGCAGCGGGCATGTTCATCGCCATGTTTTCGTAAGCAATGGGCACAAAGGAGGCCCATACAGATGAAAAAGGTCCATTATAAGCTTCTTTTTCTCGGTGTTCTCACCATCCTCGGCATCCTCTTTTCCATCCCCTCAGTGACCAGTCGATTGCCAGGGCAGTGGCGCACCTTCATGCCCGGGGAAGGGATGCGGCTCGGGCTGGACCTCCAGGGCGGGATGCATCTTATCTTGAAAGTTGACTTGCCCAGGGCCCTTCGGAACCAGCTTGAAATGGCTGCTTCAGATTTGAGGGACATCCTGGGAAAAGGGAAAATCCCCATGGATCGCATCGCATACCCTGGACCAAACCGGCTCCGGTTCTATCTCCCCAGGGAAGAGGATCAAACAGCCCTCAAAGAGATCCTTGGCAAGGATTTTCCGAACCTGAACCTGGTCTCCGCCTCTCCCACGGAAGGCGGCCTGACAATAGACCTTGCCCTAAAGACGGAGGAAGTCCGCCGTATTCAGGAGAACTTCGTGACCCAAAGCCTCGAGATCATCCGCAACCGAATCGATCAGTTCGGGGTCTCGGAGCCGCTCATTGTGAGGCAGGGCAGCGATGAAATCGTGGTGCAGCTGCCCGGCATCAAGGACCCCAAGAGGGCCATGGATCTCATCGGAAGGACCGCCCAGTTGGAATTCAAACTGGTGGATCGGGAAGGGGGCGAACATATATCAACCCTCGTGTCCAAGGGGATCCGATCAGGGAGACTCCAGGAGGATTTCACCTATGAAGAAGTAAACCAGGCCCTCAGGGGCCGAATCCCTCTGGGGGGCGAGGTATACCCATGGCGGCGCATGGACAAGGCCTCGGGATCGGTTTCCACCGTGCCCATCCTCCTCAAGAATAGAACCATGATGACCGGAGAGGCCATCAAGACCGCCAGGGTAGAGATTGGAGGTCAATTCAACGAGCCCCATGTGGCCATTACGCTCAATGCCAAGGGCGCCAGGCTTTTTGAAAGGATCACCGGGGGACATGTGGGGGAGCAGCTTGCCATCATCCTGGACGGCGTGGTCCAATCCGCACCGGTGATACAGGACAAGATATCCGGGGGGAGGGCCCAGATTACCGGAGCGTTTTCTTCGCAAGAGGCCCATGACCTGGCCATCGTGCTGAGGGCTGGGTCCCTGCCGGCCCCGCTCAAGATCGTTCAGAACCTTACGGTAGGTCCATCCCTGGGAAAGGACTCCATTGAAAATGGCATCACCTCGGCCATTGTGGGAACGCTCCTTGTCATTCTTTTTATGGTGCTCTACTACAGGCTCTCGGGCGTCATCGCAAATCTTGCCCTTTTACTCAATCTGATCCTTATGGTAGCCGCCCTTTCCCTCTTTCGGGCCACCCTGACCCTTCCGGGCATTGCCGGAATCATCCTCTCCATCGGGATGGCCGTGGATTCCAACGTGCTCATCTTTGAGCGGATGAGAGAGGAAGCGGCCCTGGAAAAGCCTTTCCGTCCCGTTGTTCAGGGGGGGTACGACAAGGCCTTCTGGACCATCATCGATTCCCATGTGACGACCCTCATTACGGCCTTTGCCCTGTTCCTGTTCGGAACAGGCCCCATCAAAGGATTCGCCGTCACCCTGAGTATCGGTGTGATACTCAATCTCTTTACGGCTCTCTATGGAACCCGGGCCGTATACGACTACCTGATTCCCCAAAAAAGGATCAAGCGGTTGGAATTTTTGCAGATCATCAAAAAACCTCGGATCGATTTCATCGGGCTTCGAAAGATGGCCTTTGCACTTTCTTCCGCGCTCGTTTTACTGGGTCTCTTTTCTTTTGTGCAGATCACCAGAGAAAAGGCCAACTTGGGGGTGGATTTCTCGGGTGGTACCCTGGTTCAGTTCAAGGCTGAAAAGGGTTTTCATTTGGATGAGATACGCGCCGCGTTTGCCCGCAACCAGCTCACAGACTATGAATTGCAGGAGGTCCCCAAAGACCGCATCCTGATCGTGCGCATCAAGGACCTTGGTCAGACCGTGGGAAACGCGGAAGACCGGATCTCCCGCATCCTTTCCCAGGAACTCCCCAACAACCGCTTTACCACGGAGAGCGTGGCGGAGATCGGGGCAACGGTCAGTGAAGACCTCAAAAAGGCAGCCCTCATCGCCATTGCCATCTCCCTGGCCGGCATCATCTTGTATCTTGCCTGGCGATTCGATCTCCGCTTTGGCGTAGCCGCCGCCATTGCTACCTTTCACGATGTCCTTGCGGTCTTGGGGATCTTCTATCTCCTGAATAAAGAGATCACCCTCCTCATTGTGACGGCCCTTCTCACCCTGGCAGGATACTCCCTTACGGACACAGTGGTGGTCTTTGACCGGATACGAGAAAACCTGGGCAAGAAGGGCGGAAAAGACCTGGGTCAGATAATCAATGTGAGCATCAATGAGGTCCTCAGCCGGACCATTGTCACCTCTCTTACCGTACTCATGGTCCTGGTGGCCCTCCTGATCTCGGGCGGGATCCTGCTCCACGATTTCGCCCTGGCACTTACCTTTGGGGTCGTCATCGGGACCTATTCATCGGTATTTGTTGCAAGCCCCATCATCTACATCTGGCCCTCAAGAAAAAAGGGCCGTACAAAGGTCGGCCTCGTGAAGAGACCGGCCTGAAGCAAGACAGGGCTGAAAGAGGAGAATAGAGGATATGAAACCAACCCTAGAGGGAAGAAGTCCGATGGGCATGCTTTTGCCCCTGGCTTTGGCCGTTTTCATGACCGCGCCCTGCTTTGGGGCTCAGGAATCTCAGGCCTCCGGCCCGGCCTTCTGGATCGCCACATCTGTCCTGATCCTGGTCTACGGACTCATCGCCTTTGAGGTCATGCACAGGACCCTGGCCGCCTTTTTGGGGGCGGCCATGCTCCTGCTTGTGACCTATACAGCCGGGGCATACAATCCCGGTTACGTGATCCTCACCTTTGAGCATGCGGTCCACGCCATGGATATGAACGTCATCTTCCTGCTCATGGCCATGATGATGATCGTGGGGGTTTTAAAGAAGACGGGTCTTTTTCAGTGGTTGGCCTTCAGGTCCTATCAACTGGCCAGGGGCAACGTCTTTGCCCTTTCCATGATCCTCATGTTTGTCACGGCCGTCACCTCGGCCTTTCTGGACAATGTCACCACCATGATTCTGATCATACCGGTCACCATCAATATCGCCTCTGTGCTCAAGATCAACCCCTTGACCCTGCTCATGCCCGAGGTCTTTGCCTCCAACGTGGGTGGCACGGCCACCCTCATCGGGGATCCTCCCAACATCATGATCGGTTCCTATGCCAAATTGACCTTTGTCCAATTTGTGCAGAACCTGGCGGTCATCTGCCTCATCTGCCTGGCCGTGAGCATTGTCTATTTCGTCTACTGGTACAAGAAGGATTATCTCAAGGCCCAGGTGGTGGATGTCAAGCAAATGATCGGCGAATTGAAAGAGACCTACCGGATCACCAACAAGACACTCCTCTTGCAGTCCGCCCTCATGCTTGCTATCACCATCTTCCTCTTCATCATTCACGGGGCCCTTCACATGGAGCCCAGCATCGCAGCCATGGTGGGGGCCGCCATACTCCTGGCGATTAGCCGGGTGAATATCGTGGAAATGCTGGAGCATGAGATCGAGTGGCCTACCCTCATCTTTTTTATGATGCTCTTTGTCATCGTGGCCGGCGCCGAAGAGACGGGCCTGATCCAGATCATTGCCGACTGGGTCAACCATATGTCAAAGGGGTCCATTGTGGTGGCTATTGTGGTGATCCTCTGGGTATCGGCCCTGGCCTCGGCCATTATCGACAACATTCCCTTCACGGCCACCATGCTCCCCATCGTGACCTACCTGAACGAAGTGGTGCCCGGAGCCGAAAGCGGGATTCTATGGTGGGCCCTGGCCCTGGGGGCATGCCTGGGCGGCAACGGAACCATGATCGGCGCCAGCGCCAATGTGGTCACCGTGGGCATCGCCGAAGGCCATGGCTACCGCATATCGTTCATGGAATATACGAAGATCGCCTTTATCCCTATGATCATCACCATCGTGCTTTGCACTATCTGGCTGCTTGTAGTGGAGATATGAGGAGCGTTCATCGTGACCCGAAAAGGACCTGGGACAAGGCCTTCATGAAAATCGGTCCTCCGTCGCGGATTTGGTTTTTCATGGATGGCAAACAACCACATTGGGAGAGGGAGGTAATGTCATGTCTCTTCAAGAACTTCTTGATATGCTCTATGGCACTTTTTATACTACAGGCATATCCCAGCTAAGCTGGCAGCATGCGGTCATGTGGGGGATAAGTTTCTTGTTTCTCTATCTGGCCATTGTAAAGAAATTCGAACCCCTCCTTCTTCTCCCCATAGGATTCGGCATCTTTATCGTCAACTTTCCCCTTGTCCCCCTCATGGGCTATTTTGAAGGACATGGTCAACTTATACGCATATTCTATCACTACGGCATCGAATGGGAGGTCATCCCCTGTGTCATCTTCCTCGGCCTGGGCGCCATGACCGACTTCGGGCCGCTTATCGCCAATCCCAAGACCCTCCTCATAGGCGCAGGGGCACAACTGGGGGTCTTTGTCACCTTCACAGGGACCGTCCTGGCCGGTTTTACCCTAAAGGAGGCTGCTTCCGTGAGCATCATAGGAGGCGCTGACGGGCCGACCACCATCTACCTCACCCAACAACTGGCGCCTCATCTTCTGGGTGTCAATGCCCTGGCCGCCTACTCGTACATGGCTATGGTCCCTCTGATCCAGCCGCCCATCATGCGTCTTTTGACCACCAAGAAGGAGAGGAAGATCCGGATGAAGCAGCTGCGGCCTGTCTCAAGGGCTGAAAAAATCCTCTATCCCATCCTGTGCTCGATGGTTATCGCCCTTCTGGTCCCCTCCGTCATCCCCCTCATGGGCATGTTTATGCTGGGGAATCTCATGAAGGAGAGCGGCGTGGTCGGACGGCTCACGGATACGGCCCAGAACGCCCTGATGAACATCGTCACCATATTCCTTGGGGTTTCCGTCGGGGCTACCATGGAGGCAAGCAAATTCCTGAGTTGGAAACCCCTCTTCGTTTTTGCCCTCGGGCTGATCGATTTCGCCGTGTGCACCGCAGGCGGGATCGTGACAGTGAAGGTGATGAATCTGTTCCTTAACGAAAAAATGAATCCTCTCATCGGCTCGGCCGGGGTCTCCGCCGTGCCCATGTCTGCTCGAGTCTCGCAGATCATGGGACAGAAGTACGACAAAAAGAACTATCTCCTGATGCACGCCATGGGTCCGAACCTAGCCGGGGTCATCGGCTCTGCTGCGGCTGCAGGGATGTTCATTGCGATGTTCGATTAAAGGAATCCGTCTCGCGGGTGTGCCCGCCTGGGGCGCGGTAAGAACAAGGTGGATGCCATGAAAAAGCTGATTACGGTTTCAATATTGATCCTTTTGACGATTGCTGTTCCGGTCCTGGCCGGGGATTTTCTTGGTGTGCCGATCAGATCAGGAGGCCAAACCCTTCAGGCCAAGAAATCTTTCATGGAAGTGCGCTATGATCTTCCGCAGGAAGAGATCACCCAATTCTACAGGGATGCCATGAAGGGGCAAAGCGATCTGAAATTCAGAGATCGGGGCGACGGTCTTGAAATTGAGGATCATGGCAGACGTGCCTGGCACAAGATCCTCATAGCAATAAAGGAGAACGGGCAGATCGCCGTTACCATTACCCAGGATAGCTGGACCTGGATTATGGGAACACTATCCATCCGTTTCATTGGGGTTTTCATGGTTCTGCTGGTCCTCTATCTGGCCATGAGCACTTCCACAGGGATTATAAGCCGCTCCATAAAGGCCGTGGAAGCCAGGGGCGGCGGGAAGGCTTGAACCAGGGACGAGGCCGTTCCATTGAATCGGAGTCCAAAGGAACAACCCGGAATCTCTGGTTTATCAAACTTCAAGAAAAGGTTTTCTTTTCTCCTGAAGTCATAGGATAATAGGGCTCACACCTCAAGCATGGGGGGCACATTGATGCTTCAGACATTTCTTTCCTTGTTGGCTGGGCTTTTCGGCCTTTACGTGGGCGCGGAAGGATTGGTGCGTGGAAGCGCGTCGTTGGCCTCCCAACTGGGCCTGAGCCGGCTCGTGATTGGATTGACCGTGGTTGCATTTGGCACCAGTACTCCCGAGCTGGTGGTGAGCATCAAGGCGGCCCATGACGGCCTTTTCGCCATCTCCCTGGGCAACATCGTGGGCTCCAATATCTGCAACATTGCCCTCATTCTGGGGCTCTCGGCTCTCATAAAGCCCATTCGTATACACGCGCAGGTGGTTCGCTTGCAGATTCCCATCATGATCCTCATCTCTCTCATTCTGATGCTTCTCCTCTTGAACGGACGATTAAGTCGTCTTGAGGGCGCCGGTCTGTTCCTGGGGATTGTCTTCTATACCGGATACAGCCTCCACCTTGCCCGAAAAGAAAACAGGAGATCCAATGCGAAGGAATCCGGCGAGTCTGTAAAAGGTCCTAGGGCCAGTCTGTGGGTAAGCGCCCTCTTTGTGGCAGGAGGGCTTGGACTGCTTATGGCAGGCGCCAAGTTCTTCCTGACAGGGGCGGTTTCACTGGCAAGAATCCTTGGCGTCAGCGAAGCCTTTATCGGGCTGACCATCGTGGCGATAGGCACAAGTCTGCCTGAGCTGGCAACCTCCATAATGGCGGTTGTCAAGAAGGAAGGGGACATTGCCGTCGGCAATGTGGTTGGTTCCAATATCTTTAATATCCTCTGCATCCTCGGAGTCTCATCCCTCGTGCAACCCATCCAAATGGCAGGCATCAGTCTTACAGACCTGGGCGTGATGACTGCCACTGCGATCCTGGTTCTGCCCATGGCCCGTAGCGGCTTCCTGCTGGCCCGATGGGAGGGCGCTATCTTATTGGCTGTTTATGGGGCCTATATTTATTATCTCTCAAGTTTGATGGCCTCGTAAAAAGCATATTTTCTCGCAAAGACACCAAGAACACCAAGAAAAAACCATTCAATATGAATAAGTTAGCTTTGCGAGCTACCGCTTTTGCGTGAGATTTTGATTTCTTGCGAATTCATCAGAATTGATCAATCGCGTATTGATTGCGTCCTTGTATCGTGTTCAACCAGAGATCTTCAAGGCCGGAACCAGGTTAGACGGCTTCTTCGGAACAAAAATGAGTGCACCAAGAATTCCCAATTCGTACAAGATCACCAGAGGTCCTGCCATCAGCAACTGGTTAAAAACATCAGGTGTTGGGGTGAGAATCGCAGCTAGGATGAAGCTTAGGAGAAACGCGTACTTTCTGTTCTTCCGAAGGAAGGCGGGTGTAACAATGCCTATATAAGACAATATGCTCACAACCAGAGGAAGCTCAAAGACCGCACCGAAAGCAAAAAGCAGCCAGCATGCCAATCCGAAATATTCCCCCAGCGAAGGTAGAGGGCGGACTGACTCAGGGGCCAGGCCGATCAGGTACTTAAAGGCAAAAGGCATGACAACGAAATAGCAGAAGCTGGCACCTACAAAGAAAAGCAGGGTTGACAAACTGACCACCAACACTGGCGTGAGCTTTCCCTTCATGCCATGCCGAGGTGCGAAAATAGACCAGATCGTGTACATCACGGCAGGCAGCGCCAGCAAAATACCCACGCCGAGTGCTGCTTTGAGATGACAGAAGAAAGCCTCTGGAAGCCACGTGAAAACAGCCCTCTCGCCAGGTGGCATAACTCCGGTAAGAGGCCGCATGATGAATGCAAGGATTCTCTCACTGAAGGCATAGGAGCCGGCAAACCCTAAACTCATGATCAGTAGACAGAGCACTATTCGGCTACGAACTTTCTCGAGCCTTTCCAGAATGACGTTTTTGTCCAATGGGCGCATGACTCTTTATCCCACTCAACACCGAGCGTGAACCTCACATGTGCTTACATTTTTGTAAGGATTTGCGGCGATGTCTTCCTCTGAAGATATGATGAACTGCAAATCAAAGGTCAGTGTTCATCACCCCTGAAAGCCTGGATTCCTCACTGCGGAATATGGCGTTGGAGGGTCACCCATGTTCGCCAAATGAAGCTATTTGCACCCTGCAGACGCCCCGGGTAAAAGAGGATAAAATCACGCCGCAAGCACCGGATGGAAAGCCTATTCGTGCTTCTTTGGAAACCAAAACGGATTTTCCAAAAGCACGTTGAGATGAGAGAGTCGGATAAATGCTCAACCGCATCACGCCGGCCACAACGGCAGGCGCGAGTATCGGAAATAAGTCGAGAACCAAAGAACCAACTACTTCAGAATATGACAGGCAACCCGCAGAAGCGTTTCGCTTAGGTTCATTTCTCGCCGGCCGGCTCCCTTCCCGTTGGAAAGAGCGACTTGCAGGAAGGAGACAGTAAATGTAACCAGAACATGTCGGAAGCACAGTATCGCACCCTCCAAGAAGCCAGGCATGCGTCTGCTCTGGGCTATGCGCAACACCAAAACTGCCATGATGATCATCACAACAAGGCCAGCAGGGCCAATACCGCGTGCTGCAATGGTGCGCACGACAGGGTAGTGTAATGTTTTCTGTCTGAATTCAAAACCCATATGAAAAAGGGCGCTTTTCCTTCATAATAAGGTTTGATCAAAAACCTAAAATGAAAAGAGAAACACCCATGAAAATTGAAGTAATTGTAGCAGAAGTTCTGCGTATATTCAAGGAAATTCAAAGCCACCCGGAAAGTATTTTGAGGGGTCAAGTCCTTGCTTAGCTCATAGCCGATGCCCCCGGGGTTCATCAAATGATACCATGGGGGTTTACTTATTTCCACCCCTGATCCTTTATCTTTCACTATACGCTCTTCCCTGGCTCCGAAATACAAAACCCCGCTCTCCATCTGTCCGGAGTAACGGAGTTTTGGGGCGACCGTGGACCATTTGAAGGCCCCCCAGCGAGCTGCGGGGAATCTCCCAAATTTAAAAAGGATTTCTTCGATAATTTCTTCATATTAATCGAGTTCGCGGAGGTTGAAATTGATCCCCAAACAGAGTATTCTGGCTCATCAAACGGCCTGTACTCGTAAGACTTCAGGTAAACTGAGGATAATATTCACACATAACCCGACCACCACTCAATGGCCCGAATCATCTTCGACATCCCCGGATTCGTCAGATTCATCCTCAAGCGGCTGAAGGCCGCCGATCATGAGGCCTATATCGTGGGTGGAGCGGTGAGAGATGCACTGCTCAAACGGCCTATAACCGACTGGGATGTGACCACATCCGCATCACCAGATCAAATCAAGACCATTTTTCGGGATAAACGGCAATTTTCCCTGAAGCACGATACCGTCACATTGGTAGATTCAGGGCATCACTACGAAGTGACGACCTTCAGGGGCGATGAAAATACGCTGTTCAGCGATCTTTCTCATCGTGATTTCACCATTGATGCCATGGCCTTTGATCCGGACATGGATGAGATGATAGATCCTTACGGCGGGACGTCAGATATTGATAAGAAGGTGATCCGGGCGGTAGGAGGAGATGCTGAGGCCCGTTTCCGGGAGGACCCGTTGCGTCTCTTACGGGGAGTGAGGCTTGCAGCAGAGCTTCGGTTCCGGATCGATGAGAGAACGATGAGAGGTCTGGACCGCATGGCCCCCCTCCTCCCCTCGGTGGCGCCAGAGCGCATCAGAGAGGAACTGATAAAGATCCTGATGGCCCCAAGGCCTTCCAGGGCCTTCAACATAATGGTCAGGACGGGCCTTTTAAAGGAGTTCTTCCCGGAACTCCTTGAAGGATACCTGAAGCGACAGAACCATTACCACCGCTATACCATACTTAAACATATCATGGAAACGGTTGACCACATTAAGCCAGACCCCGTCTTAAGACTGACCGCCCTCCTTCATGACATCGCCAAGCCGAGAGTAAGAACAAAAACAGAGGGAAAATGGCGCTTCCACGGGCATGAAAAGGCAAGCGCCTTATTGGCTGAGGAAATCCTGGACAGGCTCAGGTTCAGCCATGAACTGACAAAAAACGTGATAAACCTCATCAGACACCACATGATCGGTTATGATTCCGGGTGGAGCGATGCGGCTGTCCGGCGTCTGATCCGGCGTGTGGGGATTGAGCAAATCAGCGACCTCCTGGCTTTCCGCCGGGCGGATATCCTGGCGCACGGCCTGAAAAGTGAGAACCCGAGGATCTCGAACGAACTTGAAAAGAGGGTAAGGGAAGAGATCAGACGTCAGGCACCCATCAGGAGAGAAGACCTTGCCGTGGACGGCAATGTGGTAATGGAGATTACCGGGCTGTCACCCGGGCCGACCGTAGGAAAGATTCTCAAGGAGTTGAATGAAAAAGTCTTAGATCACCCTGAGCTGAACAACAGGGAAGATCTCTCGGCCCTCCTGCGGCGCATAAAGACCCCTTGAGCCGGCAAGTGTCGGGTGCAACAAATTATCTAATCATCAACCAAAACTTCCCCTTGACCATTCATAACGCATTTTCTATACTCCGTTGACCAAAAGTGAAAAGAGACCTTTGCAAAACGCCCCCTTTTGCTCGATTTCTGCGTCAGGCTCAAATTTTAATCCTCGAAATACTCAATGTATTCCTGTGGTTAAAATATTCGCCTTCCTTGAACTCGAACAAAATTGAGCATTTTTCAAAGGTCTCGAAAAGTCGCTAAATGGAGGAAAATGGATTCCCGTTCTAAGTTGATTAACACAAAGATAAAAGTGGCCCTCATCATAGCTGTTCTTCTGGCTTTTACAGGCTGTGTCGCCGATTCATATCACGTTAGAACTATGGATGAGCAACCTGCTGAAAAAACTGTCGAAGAAGGGGCGTCCCCCGGGCTGCCATCCATCGGGCCCGAGCAAGAAACCACCCCGGCATCCAAAACTAAGGATGATAGACAAGTTTTGGCTCATGTGACAGAGGATAAAGCTGTTTCTCCCCCGGAAATCCCTCACACAAAAGAACTTTTGCCAGGGACTGAAAAAGAGCAAGTTCTTTCATCGTCCAAATCTAAAACGAAAAAGAAATCCCCACAGGAGCTCCTCGATTCAGCCCTGGCGTTCTGCAATGCCTCTAACGACTTCTGGGAACGGGGTGACCTGGATAATGCCGTTGATGCCCTTGACGAGGCCTATTCTCTTATATTGATGATAAGTCCGGACCAGCCCCCTGAGATATTGCAGCAGAGAGACGATTTGCGCTTCACCATATCCCAGAGGATCATGCAGGTCTACTCCTCCCGGTTTACGGTTGTGAATGGGTATCACAAAGCTATCCCCCTGGATATGAACAACCATGTCGAGGCAGCCCTCAATTTGTTGAAAGGAAGGGAGAGAGACTTCTTTATCAATGCCTACCGGCGCTCGGGCAGATATCGCCCTGCCATTGTAAAAGCCCTCAAGGAGGCGGGTCTCCCTCAGGAGCTTTCATGGCTGCCGCTGATAGAAAGCGGATTTAAGGTGAAGGCGCTGTCGAGGGCAAGGGCGCTTGGCATGTGGCAATTCATAGCTTCGACGGGCTACAAGTACGGATTAAAGAGAGGCCAATGGGTCGATGAAAGAATGGACCCTGAGAAGTCAACTGAGGCCGCGATCGCCTATCTGAAAGAATTGCATCAGATCTTTGGAGACTGGTATACGGTTCTTGCCGCCTACAACTGCGGTGAAGGAAGGGTTTTAAGGTGCATAAATACCCAGAAAATTAACTACTTAGATCATTTTTGGGATCTCTATGCCAAGCTCCCGGCGGAGACGGCCTTTTATGTGCCCAAATTCCTGGCGGTGTTGCATATTCTAAACGATCCAAAGGCCCATGGCTTCATCCTCCCTCCCGTGGATAAAGAGATTGAAACGGAAGTGGTTGAAATGGACAAGCAGGTCTACCTCGAGGTCATGGCGACCCACATCGGGGTATCGTATGAGCTCCTGCGGGAGCTGAACCCGGAACTCAGACACAACTCCACGCCCCCGAGACCCTATGCCTTCCGCGTACCCAAGGGGAAAGCTAAAGTACTCCTGGCGGAATTGGACAAAATCCCCCGATGGGATCCCCCGGTATCGGAGTATGTTGCGCACAGGGTAAAAAAGGGAGAAACGCTATCTGCCATCGCAAGCAGATACAGGACAAGTGTCAGCGCAATCACGTCCCTAAACCATCTTAAGAGCAAGAGTTACATTAAGACAGGCTGGACGCTCAAGATTCCCACAAGATTGAAATATGCCTATGCCGGGCAAACCTCTGCCCCACCACCTTCCTCAAAGGAGACGCAGGCTCGCCCTGAAAAACCTGCTGTCAGCAGGTATGTGGTCTGCAAGGGGGACTCCCTCTGGAAAATCGCCAACCGGTTTAATACCACTACCAAGGCGATACAATCTCTGAACCGGTTAACCAATACCCACCTTAGCATCGGGCAGGTTTTGGTTGTCTCCAAGTCTTTGACAGACAGTAAAATAGGGACCGAGACATATACGGTCCTGAAAGGGGACTCGCCATACATTATTGCACAAAAGCACCAAATGGAGCTTTCAGACCTCTTGAGGCTGAACCGGTTAACACCTCGAAGTACCATCTTCCCTGGTCAGATATTGTCCGTCAAGGCCAGATAAACCAGTTTTTCCTCTCCTATTTCTTCCAGTATTCCGGCGCAAATAGAACAATCACCGTATAGATTTCCAGGCGGCCGAGCAACATACATAAGACCAGCACCCACTTACCTATTATAGGGACCCCAAAGTAATTTTTTATCGGGCCCACCTCGCCGAATCCCGGACCTATGTTCCCCATGGACGCCGCTACTGAGGCAAAAGAGCTGATGAAGTCGAGCCCCAGAGAGGCCATTATAAGGGAGGCCACTACGAAGAGGCCGAGATAAAGGATAAAGAACCCCCAGATGCTGCTCAGGATCTCTTCAGGTACCGGACGTCCCCCTAATTTTAACGTCGTTACCGCATGGGGATGGATGATCCTGAATATCTGCTGGTACCCATGCTTTATCAGCAGGATGATCCTCATGGTCTTCATGCCTCCCCCCGTAGACCCTGCCATGGCCCCCAAAAACATGCAGATCAGAAGAAGCAGTTGGGAAAAGGCGGGCCATTTCTCATAATCTGCGGAGACAAAACCGGTGGTAGTTATGATAGAACTCACCTGAAAGGCAGCGTGACGGAGAGCCTGCAGAAGAGAACTGTAAACAGCGCCATAGATATCTAAGGTGATCAGAATAACAAATACGGCAACCAGAATAAGGAAGACCCGGCACTCCGCATCTTTACCAAATATCCTCAGATCTCCTCTTATCAGCTTGTAGTGAAGCGAGAAATTGATCCCGGCCAGGAGCATGAAAACCATAAGAATAACATCAAAATATACGCTGTTGTAGTGGGCGATGCTGACGTTTTGTGTCGAAAATCCGCCAGTTGGCATTGTGCAGAATGCGTGACAGATGGCATCGAAGACGGACATGCCTCCTGCAAAGAGGAGGATGGCTTCAATGAAGGTGAATGAAAGATAGACCTTCCATAGTGTCTTGGCTGTCTCAGAAATCCTCGGTTTCAGTTTGTCTACCACGGGGCTGGGAATTTCTGCTTTGTAAAGCTGCATGCCTCCGATTCCTAAGTAGGGAAGGATGGCAATGGAAAGGACAATGATTCCCATTCCCCCGAGCCATTGGGTCAGGCTCCTCCAGAAAAGGATACCTTTGGGGAGGGCCTCTATATCGCTGAAGATACTTGCCCCGGTAGTTGTGAAGCCGGAAATGGATTCAAAATAAGCGTCGGTGAAATCAGGGATAGCCCCCGACAGGATATAGGGGAGTGTCCCGAACAGCCCTGCCATGACCCAACCCAGTGTCACAATGGCAACGCCGTCCCGATGGCTTAGTTGCTTACCCTCTGAATGCCTCGTGCAAACAAAAAGGATGAGCCCTGTCAAAGATGTGATGATCAAGGAGAGAAGGATGGCATACGTACTGTCATCCCTGAAGAGAAAAGATACCAGCAGGGGACCGGCCATGGAAAGACCCAGGAAAAGTATCAGGATCGCGATGAACCGCGTTATGACCCGAACATGCATCAAAAATATTCCAGCTTAACGGTGAGCAGCTTTTCTAATTTAGGGATGACCGCTTGAAGGGCAAAAATAATAAGATGATCTTTCGGTCTGATGACGCTATCACCGCGCGGGATAATGATCTCGTCCCCGCGAACAATGGCCCCTACGATGGCCCCTTTGGGCATTTTTACTTTAGACAAGGGGATGTTGACGATATCTGAAGTTTCCAGTGCCTCAGCTTCGATAGCCTCAGCGAGTTCCCCCTTCAAAGGCGCAACCGATATAATCCTGCCGGGCCTGATATGTTGTAAAATGGCCCTGACCGCAGATAATCTCGGGCTTACCACGGTATCAATGCCGATAGCCGACATGAGGGGGACATAGCTCAACTTGCTGACACGGGTAACCGTCTTTTTGGCTCCAAGCCCCTTTGCAAGAAGCGAAATAAGGATATTGCTCGCCTCATCTCCGGTGACTGCAACTAAAAAATCAACGCCCTCAACATTTTCTTCCTCAAGGAGGCCTTTGTCCGTGCCGTCGCCATTGATAACGATCACGTGCTCGAGCGTCTCAGACAATCCGGCGCATTTGTCGCTGTCCTTTTCAATTATTTTTGCGCTGATTTTGGCACGGTCCATTCTCTTTGCCAGAGCGGCCCCTGTTCGCCCTCCGCCCACGATGATCACCCTTCTTGAGGTCTCCTGCTTGATGTCAAGGAATTCCAGGGTTTGGCTCAGCTCGGTATTCCGCGCCACCACATAAACAAGATCACCTGCTAAGATGACATCCTCTCCGTGAGGGATCAGCACCTGATCTCCCCGGACGATGGCCCCAACCAAGATCCTTCCCCGCAGTTCACCGAAAGAGAGTAACTTATGACCCACAAATGGAGAATCCTTGGCTATAAAAAACCCGATGAGCTTGACTCTGCCCCCAACAAAATCAATGACTTCAGATGCGCCGGGGACCTCCATAACGTTTTGGATCGTATTTACCATCTCAGACTGGGGGTTAATCACATGATCGATACCTAAAACATCTTTCCAGAACAATTCCCCTTCCTGGAGATACTCTTCATTTCTGACACGGGCGACCTTGAGCAGGTACGGGTTAAGGAATTTTGCCACAAGGCACGCCATCAGGTTTATCTCATCTATGTCCGTGGCCGCTACCAGCATGTCCGCATCAATAACCCCTGCGTCTTTGAGGATACGGGGACTTGTGCCGGAACCTAAGAAGGCGTGTACATCGAGGTTTTCACCCACCCGCTTTATCTGTTGAGGATCTTTATCAATCAGAACAACATCCTGGCTTTCTTCTGAAAGCCTTCTGGCGATATGAAATCCCACTTCGCCTGCACCTACAATTATGATTTTCACAAATGAATTCCTCCTGTGAAGTCGCCGTCAGGATTCTCTGGAAACGACCTGTTCATAAGGACTTCTATTGCATCTTTTCAATATCTCGCGGATAAAACCTTAACAGGTTGAGATCTGTTAGGAATTTAGGCGTAAGCTTTTTATGCTGCCTCTGAATATTGAAGAGTTGCTTTCTATTTATAAGGAGCGGCTTAGAAAAGTCAACCCGGGAACACGTCACCCTATTTGGAAGTGGGTGCTGGATACTGGATACTGGATACTGGATACTGGATGCTGGATGCTGGGTGCTGGGTGCTGGATTCTGGATGCTGGGGACCGCTGAACCGTAAAGCGCCCAAGCCTGTCTTGAACTATCTGTTTACAACCTGAGCCCGTGGTGCTATAAAGTCCCCTCATGTAGAATGTTCCAACGAGGTACAGATTTAAAGACTCTGGAAAATGCCATATGCCTGAGATAAACGGAAACTACTATGACGCGGAAGCCCTGAAACAATATATTGACAGGTTCGTAAAGGCAAGGGTTCTTGTGCTGGGCGACATCATCATGGATCACTATATCTGGGGAGATGTCACCCGGATTTCTCCTGAGGCCCCGGTTCCTGTTGTGGAAGTAAAACAGGAAACAAAGATGTTAGGGGGCGCTGCCAACGTGATTCGGAATATGGCAACCCTTGGAGCAAGACCGGTCCTGTGTGGCGTGGTGGGCGATGACAGCACCGGGCAGGAAATCTTATCGGCACTTACCCATATGGCTCTGAAGACCGATGGTGTCGTCAGCGAAAAGGGGAGACTCACAAGCATAAAAACCAGAATCGTTGCCCATAATCAGCAGGTTGTCCGCTTTGATCGGGAAAGCCGGGCTCCTGTCAGACCTGAGAGCATTCAAAAAGTCCTCGATTTCATTTCTGAAAATCTTGACACGATCGACACCATAGTTATTTCAGATTACGGGAAAGGGCTCATTTCCGGCCCACTCATGATGGGGATGAGAGAACTGGCCCGGTCCGGCGCGGGGAGAAGAACCATCATTGCAGTGGACCCCAAGACGGGCAACTTTGAATATTATCAGGGGGTTGATGTGATTACCCCCAACCACCATGAGGCCGGAATCTATTGTGGCTTTCAGATTGTGGATGAAGATACCTTGATGAGGGCCGGAAGGCAGATGCTGAGCAACCTGAACTGTCGTTCTGTGCTTATTACCCAGGGAAAAGACGGGATGACCTTTTTTGAGAAGCATGGGGAAACGACGCATATACCAACCGTGGCAAAGAAGGTCTTTGACGTGACAGGCGCCGGCGACACCGTGATCGCAACAATCGCTTTAGGACTGGCTGCCGGACTTGATTTCAAATCGGCTGCGATCCTGTCAAATTTCGCTGCCGGCATTGTGGTTGGAGAGGTAGGGACCTCGGCAGTCAAGGCAGAGGATCTGAAAAAGGCCATTGGGGAGTGAATCCCATGAGTCGCCCACGCAAACCGGATAACGTCAAGCTGATCTCGAGCCTTTTCTCACCGGATAAGGGTATTATTGAAAAGGTGATTTCTCAGCTCTCTGAGATATACGGACCAGCAGATTGGATCAGCCCTGAGATTTTCTTTGACCGCACCAGATATTACGCAAAAGAGATGGGATGGCCCCTCCACCGGCGCTTTGTTTCCTTTGAAGATCTGATATCCCCTGAAACCCTTGTGGAGGTGAAGCTGAGGACAAATGAGATCGAGAATGAATATCTCAGCCAGGGGAACAGGCTGATCAATATTGACCCGGGGTGCATTTCGGCGGAAAGGCTGATACTGGCTACCGGAAAAAATTATATTCACCGGGTCTATTTAAATAAAGGGATTTATGCAGACCTCACATTTATCTTCAAGAGGGGAAGCTTCAGACCCCTTGAATGGACCTACAGAGACTACTCAGATCCGGAGACCATTGAATATTTCAATGAGCTGAGGAAAAACTATATGAAGAAATTAAGGGAGATTAGACGCATTGATTAAAAGCATGACCGCTTTTGGAAGGGGAGAGTATCAGCAGGGAGATACGCATTATTTCGCTGAAATCAGGTCGCTCAACAATCGTCACCGGGACATAATTCTACGAATCCCCAAAAACTATCAACCCCTCGAAGAGGGGATCAGGGCCCTTGTTTCATCGAGGATTAAAAGGGGGAGGATAGAGGTCTCTTTTCAAATGGAAAGTAGTGGTGAAGCAACCGCTTATGATCTCGAGCTCAATCTACCGCTTGCAGACGCCTATTTAAGGGTTTTCAAGCAACTATCTGCCCGTTCAGGGCTTGACCAGGAGGTCCGGCTTGAGGCGCTTCTCCAGATGAAAGACGTCATCCTCATAAAGCCTGAAATGGAGGACATGGAGGAAATTCGAGAGGGTCTTCACAAGGTCCTGACCTTGAGCCTCGATTCCTTAGACGAGATGAGGATCAGGGAGGGGGATAACATAGAGAAAGACTTTATCAAGAGACTCAACCGGTTGGACGGCTACATCGACAAAGTGCATGTGCGTGCTCCCGAACTCGTGGAAGAATACCGGAAGCGACTGACGGACAAGATCAGCAGTATGCTCGAAGAGGTGGCTGTTGATCAGACAAGACTTGCCCAGGAGGTCGCCTTTTTTTCAGAGAGGTCCGATATTACAGAAGAAATTGTCCGGACCAGGAGCCATCTGAAACAGTTTCGTGAATACCTATCACATGACGATGCCGTCGGGAGGAGGCTTGATTTCCTGATACAGGAGATCAACAGGGAGGTGAATACGCTCGGAGTAAAGGCCTCTGATACCGTTATTTCAAAAATTGTAGTGGAAATGAAGGCCGAACTGGAGAAATTACGAGAACAGGTTCAGAATGTTGAATGAAAGGGGGTTTGCTCATGAGTCCCAAGCTTGTGAATATCGGTTTTGGAAACTCGGTTGTTTCCATGCGCGTTATAGCGATTATCTCTCCAAACGCAGCCCCGGTAAAACGTCTGCGTGACGAAGCCCGTGACGACAAGAGATTGATTGATGCCACCCAGGGGAGACGTACCCGGTCTGTGCTCATTACCGACAGCAATCATGTGATTTTGTCATCCATTCAGTGCGAAACCCTTTCACAGAGATTCAACCCGGAAGGGACGCTGAGCGTGCGAGGGATTGAAGAGTAGATATGTCAGGCCTTCTGTTCGTTATTTCCGCCCCGTCCGGGGGAGGTAAGTCGACCATCGCTTCCGCCGTCAGGCAGAGAGTTGAGGGTCTGGGGTATTCCATCTCTCATACAACACGTAAACCGAGGGGACATGAAAGTGACGGGGTAGATTACCATTTTGTGGACGAGAAAACTTTCACGAAAATGATAGATCAAGGCGCTTTTGTGGAATGGGCCAAGGTCTATGATAATCTCTATGGGACCTCTGCTTCGGGCCTCAAGGATCTTACCGCTTCGGGGCTTGATATAGTTCTGGATGTGGACATCCAGGGTGGGCGGAATATCAAGGACCATTTTCCGAACAGCGTCCTCATCTTCCTGATCCCTCCATCTTTGGAGGTTCTTGAGCTGAGACTGAGGGAGAGGGGTACGGATGATGAAACGGTGATAAGGGCCAGGATGGAAACGGCTGCGGACGACATCAGGAACTGCGGGTGGTATGATTATATCATCATCAATGATCGGCTGGAGAAGGCCATCCGGGAGGCCCAATCGATCATCATCTCAGAGCGATGCCGGACAGAACGGCAATTGCCGGGGGTTAAGGGGCTTTTTGATATTCCGTAACCTGCAACTCAGAGATTGTGCCTTCGGCTCGGGGAGGCAAGCCTGCGCATCTGAAAGCGAAACAGGACATTTGTTGAGACCTTTGAAAAATGTTCAATTTTGGTCAAGATCAAGGAAGGCGAGAATTTCAACCACAGGAATATATCGAATATTTCGAGGATTGAAATTTGAGTCTGACGCTGAGATTGGACAAAAGGGGACGTTTTTCAAACGTCTCGAATTGCCAACATCCGGTCTACCGCCCCTTTAGCCCTTTCCCGGATCTCTCCCGGGACCCTTACCTCAGGCTGGAGGTTTTTTAGAGCTGCCAAGATCTCTCTTAGACCTATCTTTTTCATATCACCGCATATCATCCCGGGATCAGCCGGGATAAAGAGCTTGTCAGGATACGCCTTTGAAAGAGGGTGGAGTATTCCGGTTTCCGTTCCGATGATGAACTCCCGGTTCTCCGAACCACCGGGTAAGGCTATCATGCCGGACGTGCTCTTGACTTCATCCGCCAGTTCAAGGACCCCGGGGGGGCATTCCGGATGGGCCAGAAAGAGGGCATCAGGGTGGGCGGACCTGACCTTCCTGACCTGCGTAACCGTCAGGTTATTGTGTATGGGACAGAATCCCTCCCAATACATAATATCCCTGCCGGTGTGCTTCTTAGCATATTGCGCCAGGTTTTTGTCAGGGGTCATGAAGATGGGGAGAGAGGGATCCACGGAATGAACAACCTGAATTACGTTTGCCGAGGTGCAGCAGATATCGGTTTCAGCCTTGACCTCAGCCGTAGTGTTGACATAACTGATAACAATTAGACCTGGTATTTCTTCTCTTTTTCTTCTCAGTTCTTCGGCAGTGATCATGTCTGCCATGGGACACCCCGCATCTAAAACCGGAAGCAGGATCTTTTTGTCGGGGCACAGGATAGATGCTGTTTCAGCCATGAAATGGACCCCACAGAAAACGATCACCTCTGCATCGGTCTGAGAGGCCTTTATGGAAAGCTCCAGGGAATCACCGCAGAGGTCCGCAATGTCCTGCACCTCAGGCCGCTGGTAGTTATGGGCCAGCAAAATGGCCTTTCTTTGGTGTAATAGATCCCTTATCCGATCTTTAAGATCCTTCAATTCATCCATGATGACCGTCTGAGACTTCATATCCGTTCTCTCCCGTCATTGAGATATATCTCCGATCCTGGCATAATGGTAACATCTTAGCGTCTTGAAAACAATCATTCGTCGGTTGCCGGACCATGAGGGTCTCTCTCCCAAAGGACGTAAATAAGTGGATCATTTCATAGGAACGGCAGCGAGGCCTTGAAATACGTTACAGGACAGCCCCAGAAAAAGGTATCCATTTAAACGGCTATTGCCCCTGCCTGTCCGGAACCTGTATTGAACGTCAAGGGGGCGTTCTATACGCTCTGGAGAATTTTTGTTACGTCCTTTGGGA
>JACKQG010002350.1_pt1 | contig 24870 bp, 27 predicted proteins | sample 8237621 | NCBI WGS metagenome assembly JACKQG01 (sample SAMN15677084, study PRJNA649215) | marine metagenome | biome: marine; feature: Black Sea; material: saline water; isolation source: suspended particulate matter (SPM) from the Black Sea western gyre | collected 2013-06-09/2013-06-10 | depth... | reverse complement strand
GAATCCTTGAACCCTTGAATCCTTAGGATCACTCCAACTCTTTTGGAGATGATCCATTTTTTTAAGCTTTTTGGTCATAACTAGTTTCCATCCACGAATCCAAAATGAACCCGATGGGTGTCTAATTCAGAAATGAGCAATTTTTGTCCTGATCACGCGTGCGGCGAAGCCTTGGCGAAGACGTAAGGCCGCATCCGCCGTCGCCCGAAAAAGGGCTATGGCGGGACAAGCAAGGGTTTTCGCTCCCCGCACGCGGGACATGGAGGCGTACGCCTGTACGCCGCAGGCCGGCCTCTTTTCAAGCCGAAGGCGCAATCCCGCGGAGAACGCCGAGCAGGGCAAAAAGGGCCATTTATGGATAGACACTACTTAGTATTCTTTAGGGGTTGCATTAAGCTGGGAAAGCGTAAACACCGGGCCGTCTTTGCATACGAATTCTTGACCGATATTACATCGTCCACACATGCCGATACCGCATTTCATACGGTTTTCAAGAGACATGATGATCTGATCATGGCTGTAACCAAGCTTGTCCAGCACCGGCTGGGTAAACTTTATCATGATGGGAGGCCCGCAGATGATCGCGTAAGTATCTTTGTCAGCGTTAGGCGCTTTCTGTTCTGTAATCGTAGGCACAAACCCGATGTTATATTTCCAGTTCGGATCATCCGTGGCATCCACCGTAATATGCACATTAATATCATCACGGGCTTCCCATGCAGCCAGTTCCTCTTTATAGAGCAGCATACCGGGCGTCCGGGCGCCGTATATCACGTGGATGTCTTTAAACCTGGATCGATTGGTCGGGTCCAGCATATACACGATGGATGAACGCAGGGTAGTAAAAGCAAAACCACCTCCGATTATAACCACATTCTTTGCTTCCATGGTCTCCCAGGGATACCAGTTGCCCAGGGGGCCACGAACACCCATGATGTCGCCGGTTTTCATGGCATGCAGACAGGTTGTCACAACTCCGGCTTTGTTGACGGTGAACATGAGAAACCCTTTTTCCGTGGGGGATGAAGCGATGCCGATGGGTATTTCACCCCGGCCGGTTAAGGAAAGTTCGGCAAACTGTCCTGACTTATAAGCGAATTTTTCTTCATCTGCAGGATTTAAAAATGCCAGCTTGAAGGTTTTCAGATTTTTGTCTTCGGTTTCAGTTATTATTGCGTCAATGCGAACCGGAAACGGTAAATATGGATTTTCCACTCTTCAACTCCTTAGCCTGGACAAGCCCTGAAGGCGGGACAGGCCAGAACCGAAAATATTTGCCACCAAGGCACAAAGACACAAAGAATATATTTATTACTCAAGTTTCGCACCCCATACTTTTACGATGCGCTCTACTCGTAAAGGTTGGATGGTGTTTTTTAAAAGGTAAAATATCTCGACAGCTGCGCAAAAAGTTATGTTCTCACAATCCAACCAGGCCAGGCGCAACGGCAGCGTTTGTCGAAGTTTTGTATTCTATTCAGTATGATAAAATGATATTTGATGTCCAGGCGCCGTCAACAAAGCGAAAACGCTCTGTTTATATTTTGCCTTTTAAAAAATACCATCCAACCCTTGGGCGCTAAGGATTTTGATTTAAATCAGGGTGCGAAACTTGAGTTTATTATTTTTTTTCGTGCCTTTGTGCCTTAGTGGCAATAAAAAAGTTTTGTTTCAAAATACACAAATTCCATAACAAAGGAACTAACATTTATTCTGCGGCCGGAGCAGGCTCGTAATCGTTCATCAATGCACATACCTTGCGGATATCGATATTCACCGGACATGAGCGAATGCAGCGGCCGCATCCGACACATTGAATCCCGGTATCATACCTGTCCACATAATACTTCAGTTTATGCATAAACCGCTGTCTGACTCTGTGAAGTTTGGTGCCTCTGGGATTATGCCTGGAGGCGTGTAATGTAAACAGCGGATACATACAGCTGTCCCAGTTCCGCATTCGAACTCCGGAATCCCTGTAAGTTTCATCCTGAATATCAAAACACCAGCATGTGGGGCAAACGTAGGTACAGATTCCACAGTTAATACAGGCAAAAGCGACCTCTTCCCAAAACGGCCCTTCATAAAGTTCGGTGGTTATTTTACTCTTTAATTTGTCGGTGGCTGCCACCGAACTGATTTTTGATTCCGCTGTCTTCTTCAGGTCGGCAATTTGCCGGATGTCATCTTCGACGTCCCAGCCGGCGGCTTTTAAAAAGTCTTCTCCCTTGGAAGTGACGGCTCTGGCCAAAAAATGATCCCCGGCGTCTACCAAAAGTACATCAAGGCCGTCTTCATGAAAAGGACCGCAACCTGCCGTGGTGCAAAAGCAGGTGCTGCAGGGGTCACTGCAGGCCAGTCCGACAAAGGTGGTTGCTTCATAAGGTCGTATCCAATATGGATCTTTATATTCGGGTGTATCAAAGTTTTTTCTCACAAGCAAAAAAGAGGCTGCATCGCACGGTCTTATCCCGATAACGGCCCGGGGCGAATAATCCTTGTCTATCTCTTGCATGATATGGTGATCTTTTTGCTTCTCATCCAGAGTGTATTTAAACATCAGCTCGGACTGGGGATAGATAATCGATTTCGGAGATAAAGGTGTATTTAAGAAATTAAAATCCGGAAGTTCACCCTTGTTGAGCGCTTTAAAATTATGAAACTGATCGCCCTTTAGCGGTCCGAATAAGCGGTAATTTGCAAACAATTTATCCAGCCCCGGGGCCCAGTCTTTTTTATCGATTTTGACAGCTTTCATTGCATTGGCCTTTTATCTTATAAAATCATCAGGATCATCGGGTCTGTAAGTATCAAGGGGCCGGCGCTGCTCCACGGAAAGCCCCGGCGTCCATTCAAATTTTTCCAGGCAGTCTTTTTCAAGCTTCTTGGTTAATAATCGAATGTTTATCCCCACCGGACAGGCTCGCTCACAGGCCCCGCAGTCCGTGCATCTGCCGGCGCAGTGAAAGGCCCGCAGGAAATGAAAGGTGCGGACATCGACGGGGTCCTGGCTTTTCCCAAGCCACTGGGGGCTGGAATCATCCACAAAACAGGTGGGACAAAAGCAAAGGGGGCATACATTTCGGCAGGCATAACAACGGATACAGAGCTTTAGAAGGTCGTTAAAAAAAATCCATTTTTCGGCAGGAGCCATGGCTTCGATCCGGCGGACATCTTCATATCGATCCACATCTTTTTGCTCTTCAACGGGCTCGGCTGCAAGCTCATCATAAACCACGGGGTTACGGTGGATGCATACAACGCAGTTGGGTTGCATAACATCATGCCTGGCAAATATTTTTTCGGCATCCGAACCTTTTACGATGATATCATCATCATTTTCAACCACTTTGGTGATTTCTTTTTCAAATAGTAAAGCAATTTTATGCCGGTCAATCATCCCTTTACAGGGAACGCCGATAATATAAAGCTGGTCCCTTGTAATCTTGTTTTCGGTGATGTGGACAATAATATTGCGCGCATCACACCCTTTGGCTATCATACCGATTTTTTCTTTTCGATTGGTAAGATAATTCGCCAGGTTAATTCCGCAATTGCTGTCCCAAACCAATCGATTTGCATCGCGAGCATGTTTTATTATACAGGGCTCATTCATCATGGGTACGGTTCCCTGGTGGAAACCGATGACCATATCGACAAGCCCTTCTTTTAAAATCCGCTCTGATATTTCCCTTATCTTATTAATATAACTTAACATATCAGGCAACCTTAGCCATGGTTTTTACAAAGTTCTGATTGGGCCCTAAAGCTTTAACGGCGGCTGTGACCTCTTTGACCACATCCACGAACTTGGTCGCTTCGGAAGAAGAAATCCAGGAAAAATGAAGGCGGCTGCGCTCAACACCCATGTAATCCATAAGGTTTTGAAACAACAAAAACTTCCGGCGAAAATAGTAATTACCTTCCAGGTAATGACATTCTCCGGGATGTCACCCGGATACCCAGACGCCGTCAGCACCCTCCCGTATGGCGGCCAGAGCAAGCGTGGGGCTTATTCTGCCGGTGCAGGGGATTCTTATCACCCGGATATTGGGCGCATATTCCATCCTGTTGATGCCCGCAAGATCAGCGGCACCATAACTGCACCAGTTGCACAAAAAGGCTATGATTTTTGGTTCCCAATCTGTCATTTTTTTATTGATTCTCCTTTTAGCAATAAAGTATCCATAAAATTTTGTGAAATGTTGCATTATGATGAATCGAATGTCAAACAGGAAATCGAAACTTTATCAATAATATCGCCTTTCGGCTTCAAAATACTCAGGTGGCAGATTTTTCGGCATTGGTATTTAAAATATTGATTTAGTACCTAATCTATCAAAATCGCATCATATTTACGAAGGATTTATCTAATAAAATATTTTCGCCACCAAAACACCAAGACAGTCACGAGTAAACAGTCATCAGTGAGAAGTGATCAGTAAGGAGAAACTGATTACTGATAACTGATCACTGACATTAGTGCCCTTGTGGCTATTCTTTCCGGTTTATCCGGGTTGGGAACTAATCCTCTAAATCGGGTTCAAAAAAAAGCCATAATACTTGAGGAAATGCCTGTTTTAGATCTGCTTCACAGCGGTTGATTGCTTTTACAAGGGCTTCGGCGGAGTCCATGGCCGCCATTTTGGCCTTAATCGCCACCATCACGTCCTTTCCCAATTGCAGTGTCAGCAGGCTGAAGATCTGATCGATTTCCTTGCGCTTTTTCAAAAATTCGAGCATTTGAGTTCTCTGTTCCGGTTCGACACTCTGGCCGATCAACAGGGCCTGCACTTGGATTCCAATCATTAATGCAATGACAAGCAGCAGAACTCCGATAACAATACTGCCCCCGGCATCATATAAGGGGTTGCCGGTTATCATGGTGAGGACAACTGCGATTAATGCGAAGCTCAAACCCAAAAGTGCCGCCAGATCTTCACCGAAAACAACCAGCAGCTCGCTCTGGCGGGTCTCCCGGAACCATCGCATCAAACTTCGGCCTCGCCGTTCCTTGTTGACTTCCCGCAAGCAGCCCCACATGGAGACACTTTCCGCGATTATAGAAAACAGCAATACGCCCACGGCCACATAGGGGTAGCTCAGCGGTTGAGGATGACGCAATTTATGGATACCTTCATAAATGGAAAACAAACCACCCATACTGAACAGCATCAACGCGACGATAAAGGACCAGAAGTAAATGGCCTTGCCGAAACCCAGCGGGTAATCCGGTGACGGAGGGCGTTTGGCGTGCTTGATACCCAGCAGCAAGAGCAGCTGGTTGCCGCAATCCGCCATTGAATGAACAGATTCAGCCATCATGGAGCCGGAGCCGGTAATTGCAGCAGCAACCAGCTTTGATATGGCTATGGCCGAGTTGGCGCCCAAAGCAAAAAATATACTTTTAACAGAATCAGCTCCTTGTGACATAATCGGGTATCTCCTTATCTAACATTTGATCCTCAATGCACCGGCAAGAACCTTAAAAGTAAAAGCGTCTGCTTCCCAACCTGAATTACCGTTATATTGCAGGGCCAAAGGCCGGTCCAACTTTACTGTCAGACGGGTACCGGTAAAATATCGCCCGATACGATTGCCGATAGTAAACGCGGTTATCCCGCCAATAAGAGATTTAAACGGTCCGGAATCGAGGCAGCAGATATGCAAGCGACCGTCATGAAACCGGGCTCTTGGAACAACGTTCATTCCATAACCATAGTAGGGGTGTTTGACTATCATCAAGCTCAGCAGATTCTTCACTTCGAACATCTCGCCATCTATGGTAATCCTGGCAGCGGCATGTTTGTATTCTTTTAAATACGATCTCAAGACGGCCCTAAGATAAGGTTTTAACCCAACGGCGCCGTGGGCGACATAGCGGTCTCGAAGCCTAATGACCGTACCTTCGATACCGACTGATACTGTAAAAGCGCGCTTTTTATAATCACAGTTGATAAGGTCGTAATTGTGGATCCGGCCGTCTCTGATGCGCCTGGCAATATCGATCAGGCCGCCTTTGTATTTAAGGGCGTATCCCATGGCGTTGCCGGTACCCAGAGGCAAGTAAGCAACCGGTGTCTGAGCCGGATCGATAGCATTGATAATGTCGGAGAAGGTCCCGTCACCCCCGGCGGCGACAAGTATGTCGTAGCGGGCGGCAAGCTCCTGAGCACATTGAGCAAGCTCCCGAGCAGAGCCGGTATCCAGCCCATGTATTTGGGCATCCAGAATCTGTGCGGCTTTAGCCAGCTCAGAGCGCTTCCGGTCGACGGTCATCCTGCCGGAGGCAGGGTTGGTAATAATCGCATAACGCATATCCTGACCCTGTCAAACTATAACCTAATGGAGATTTAGCTCCAACATAGCATATAACCTGCTAATATTATAATCTAATTTAAAGAGGATTGGCAAGATAAAAAATATCGCCAAACAATAATTACATAATATTCCGGTTACAACAAGACTTGACCTTTCCAGATAAGAAGGGGAAAAAGGAAAATCACATATCTCGTACATTTCCTGAAACAGTTAAATTATTCGGCTTGAATCATTTCGTGAAAATATCCATGAAATAATTCACTATAGTGGTTAAGCTTGACATTTTTTTATATTGAATATAATAAATAAACCACTATAGTGAATAAATTCTGTTGAATAACTCCGTTTCAGACTACTAAAGTGAACCATGGATTGTCACGTTCAAATATTTCTGGATAACTGTTGGAAAACAGCCGCGGTTTTCGAACCCGATCCCCAGACACTCGACAAAGGCGTTGCCGGAGGCGGTCGGTTGCAATACGATATTGATTATGCGGTCACTTATTTGGGCAACAGGGCTGCAGAACTTATACCCGGGCTTAGCGTCGGCTTTGAATTGTTCCGTTTTGAGCAATGGCCTCCATTCCTTGTCGATCTGCTACCGGGGGGTGCCGGACGGCGGGCCTGGCTCAGGCGAATGCAGGCTGAAAATGAAGGCCCGCAGATGGATTGGCACCTGCTCACCAAGGGAGCCGGGGCCCCGCCGGGCAATCTGCGGATTGCTGAGGCCGTTCTTACTCCCCCCCCTGACCATTTTAAAATCGGGTTTCCCCGCGGGGACATTCTTGAGCAGCGGGAACGTTTTCTAGACTACGCCGAAGAACGCGGCGCTCATGTGGCAGGAGCTTCCAGCGTGCAGGGTGAAGCGCCGAAATATCTGCTCGCAGAGGATCATGCCGGGATGTTTCATGCCGAGGGAGCGCTCCCAGACGAAAAGATCAAAAAGTTCTGGCTGGTTAAATTCCCACGTGGCCGTCGCACAGACGAACGTAATCAACAGGTCTTGCGTAATGAAGCACCCTACCTGGAAGTTGCCAGAAAGTTTGGCATTCGTACGGGAGAGCCCCTGGTTTATGAAGGCGATGTGCTGTTTGTGCCGCGTTTTGATCGTAACGTCGCAGGTGGTCGTGTTGAACGAGTGGGCATGCACAGCCTGTATGCCGTGGCGAATATAGCGGAATTCGGCGCGGTGGTTCGTCACGATATCTATTGCCGTGCTCTGGCGAAAATCGTCGTCGATCCCGTCCAGGAAATGCGAGAGTATATACGCCGCGACATCCTGAATTTGGCCCTGCGTAATACGGACAACCACGGGCGTAATACGGCCGTCCTGAGAACAAACGGTCAAGTCAGACTGTCACCTCTTTTTGACTTTGCCCCCATGTTCCTGGATCCTGAGGGTATCGGCCGTGTCAGCCGATGGGAAGATGAACAGCCAGGAAACCAGCCTGAATGGGCGGTTATTTGTGAAAAGCTCAAGAACTCCGTGAACCCTATTGAGACCAGGACTTGGCTTGCCGACCTGGGTGAAGATGTCAAACGACTGCCCGAGACCATGCATGATTGCCATGTCGATGATGTCATCATTCAAAGACTTACGGGCTGGATTGCAGAAGTCGCCGCAGGTCTTGACGAGACTCAGCCAAAAACGTGGACATAGGAGAACTCGATGAAACGACCCCCTGCCGAAGAAATGGCCCGGATGAAAGAAGAGCTTTATTGCGACCTTGCCCGAGGCGATATAGGTATTCGGGAAGCGACTCGTCGGATGCGCAAAATCCTGGGCATGAATCAAAAGGAATATGCCCAAAAAGTTGCCGACATCTCACCTCGCATACTTTCCGGGTTCGAGAACGGTTCGGGCAACCCGACCCTGGCCACACTGGAGAAAATCGCCTTACCGTTCGGGCTGAAGATCACCTTCCTGCCTCCTGAGTCATGGCGGTTGCATGCGCATAAGGAATAGGATTGGTATCGGTCCGTGAGCTGTGGAAAAACAAATTGCCACAAGAAGGCCGTCTCCGCCCTGCCAAAGGCGGGCAAATCAGTCATAAAAGCGTTGGAAGATAAGATCAAAACGCAGGAAAATACGGCTCAATGTTCGGGATACGACAAGACTTGACCTTTGAACGTTCTAGATGTAAGTCAATCCCTGTTAAACCATTAAAGGAATAGAATCATGAGCAACTGGATCCCCTTTGAAAACGCATTGTATCTGGCAGAACAGGCCTTTTTGATAGCTGAGGACAATACCGCCGTAGCCCTGGAGAAAACCGTCATCACGGTCTACACCGGCAAAGGCGGTAAACAGCATCTAAAAGGCAGCGGCCTGGTGCGCAATGCGCTGATGGTGGAACTTTTAGAAGAAAATGATGACCTGGATCTGATTCTGGATTTTGGCAGCGAATTCAAATACCGGTTGACAGCGCCTAATATTACCTCCGGTAAAGTCTTCGCTCCCGATATTAAATCTACACTTCAATTTGTTCCCACCAGTCCTTGGAATCAAATCCCGGAATCCGAATTCAAAATACTCATGGGCAAGTTGGAATTGATGAATTCGCAAAACAAATAGAATTATGGCTGAAAAAATACTTATCCAATCGGATAATCTTCAAATCGAAGGGCTCCTTGACCGGCGAACCACGGACAAGGGAGCCGTTATCAGTCATCCCCATCCGCTTTACGGCGGGAATATGTATGCAGCCGGGGTTGAGTCGATTGTGCATGCCTATTGGAAAAAAGGGTATACCACTTTAAGGTTCAATTTCAGAGGAGTCGGCAACAGTCAAGGGCTTTACGATAACGGTGTCGGCGAACAGCAGGACGTTCTGGCGGCACTCTCCTTTCTGAGTGAAACCGGAACAAAGCAGATCGACCTGGCCGGATATTCTTTCGGCGCATGGGTCAATGCCCACGCCGTGCAGCAGGATACGCCTGTGGAGCGCATGATCCTGGTATCCCCGCCGGTTGGGTTTATGGACTTTACGAAAATTGCCGCCATCGACCGTCTAAAGCTGGTTGTAACCGGCAGCCGGGATCAGATTGCGCCCGCCGAGCAGATAAAAACGCTGCTTCCCTCCTGGAATCCCGAGGCCCGCTTTGAAATTATCGAGGGCGCCGACCATTTCTACGGCGGATACCTTGATCGCCTTGAAAAAATTCTGGATGACTACTTATAGCTCCGGACCTCATATCTTTATATTTAGTCCTGGAAACCTGGTCATCTGGGCCAAGCCTGCCCCGCCTTGCGGGGGTCAGAGATACCCAGCTCCGCCGAAAACCGTAAAAGTGCCTAAAGTTTGAATTGAACTAAAGTGAGCTAAAGTTAAGGAATTTTGTCAATTATATAAAACCAGCGGAGCGAAGCGACACCATAACTTTAGTCACTTGTAACTTTAGTTCACTTTAGTCACTTAATGCGCTGTAATATTAACCTCTTCGAGGGGCAAGCCAAAGCTTGGTCATCTGGGCCAAGATTCTTTACTGCTCTTGCGGCATCATGTCCGGTGGTATCTGCACGGCTACAACTTCACCGCGGACACATACCGCTCCCCGAGTCGACAGCTCAATAGCAACCACTACTTTACGATCCTTGATTTCCTTTACGCGTCCCCGCAGTTCCAGCGTGCCGTCAATGGGGGTTGGCCGTAGGTAATCGACATGCAAAGATGCCGTCACAAAGCGAAAAAACGGCTGCGTATCCATCTCCCTGCCTGCGGCTCGATATGCCGCCGCCGCGGCTGTGCCGGTTCCGTGGCAATCTACAAGTGCCGCAATCAATCCGCCGTAAACAAAACCCGGAGTGGCAGTATGATAAGGCCTGGGCTGAAAAACGCAGACGCTCTCTTCGCCGTCCCAGTAACTTTTGATGTGCAGGCCGTGCTCATTTAAGTGCCCGCAGCCGTAGCAGTGACTCAAAGCATCGGGGTAGTAATCCTGAAATGCTTTCATAGTTATAGTTTTTCTCCTTGTGAACGTTGATGCTCAATAAAGTCCTTTATCTCATTCAGGACAAAATAACGGGTCAAGGCTTGGGCAATTTCATCTTGCGTAGCCTCCTGCCCGGTAACCTCTTTAATAAAATCCTGTATCGTGCCGATTGCCTCTAACATACTCTTATGAACCTGCTGAACTTCAGCCATATCATGCACCTTTACTCTGAATCCGGCCGAGACCTATCTTCCCCAACGCGATTTTAGGGTGTCACCCTTCAAGGATGACCGCTTCCACCAGCACTCTTACGGTTCCTTTTTTATAAAAACCCAGCTTTTTGGCAGCACCGGCACTCAGGTCGATGATTCGGCCTTCGACAAACGGCCCGCGATCATTGACCCGTAAGATGGTTCTACGGTTGTTTTCCAGATTCGTCACCCGCACGAAGGTCGGAAGGGGCAAGTATTTGTGAGCTGCATTCAGGCCGTTGGGATCAAATGCTTCACCGTTTGCAGTCATATGCCCGCCCTTTTGTCGATAGGTTTCATACCCGTACCAAGACGCGATACCTTTTTGCCGATAGGTTTTTGCCTCTTCAACGTTCATGGGCACATATCGATTTCCCTTGACTACATACGGAGCCATCTTGACACGCCCCTGTTGAATCGCATCTTTAGGAGGTAAATCGTCAATGGATTCGAGATCTCCCCGTGTCAAGGGCCATACCAACGGCGCCATGACTACCTTGAAAGTGTATTTGCCGATGGTATACACAGTTTCCCCGGCGAATTTTGTTACTTTGTAAGCTGTTTTTACCGTCCCCTTCGTGACGTTGTAGGTGGTTTTCACAATGCTGCAGGAAAAGAGATAAAGACAAGCAACTGCCAATAGGGTTCCGAGGAAACCGTGGGATATTTTTCGTTTATTAACAAGCATATTGTTATTATAGCATAATAATAAAAAATGTTGAATGCCCTGGGTATAAAGCGTTATCTTTAAATAGTGCTGAAAGCTATTTCGTCAATGAGATTGTCAATCATGGTTTCGGCCTGTTGCAACTGGTCGGCGGTGTCAAACGTGGTCACAAGATTTTTAAAAATTTCTTCGTGCCGGGATCCGGATACAGCGGCATCGGCATAATGGACGGCAGGTTTGGCGTAAAGGTTGTCTTTGAAAAAATAATTGACCCGATCAGTAACGGGGTTTTTCTGAAACGGCCAAGTGATTTTCAGCTCCAACAGATTGCGCCCGGCCTCCAGACACTTCTCCCCTCCGTTAAGAGCCGGCCCTCCGGCAGCACCATCGCTCCTCAGCCGGTCATATAGCGCACACAGCAAATCGACCTCTGTAATAATAAGACCGTAATGATACCAGTCGGTAGCGGCACGGCGGATCAGGTCCTTGAGCAGCTTAGGACTCCGGCTGCAGGAAGGGCAAAAATATGCCTGGCAGGCCAGGCCGCCGTAAAAGCTCAGGCCCCGAAAGTCGGCGCCGTTGTTTCCATCCGCCAGCGGGTGGAGCAGGCAGCCAACACGGCTTTGCTCGGCACCGACAAGGCCCAGGTAAGGGCAATGGTGGAATTCAGGAAACGGTTGATTCCCATTGACTTCGGCCTCCATCTGACGGCCAAAGGCTTCAATCGCGTCAGCATCACGGGGAACTGTTTTAAACAACATCGTGCGGCGGGCCAGTATGCGGTTCAGGGTTTCTCTGGAGGAGTCGGCCAGGTTGTAAAGTCCGCAGCAGGCGCCGCAGGAAACATTTTCATTGACCTGGCAAAGATAGATCCCCCCCGGCACCTGATCGTCTATGTCTTGCCAAGAGCTCATAATAAGGAGAGTAGTAAATTAAATATCAAATATCAAATACCAAATATCAAACAAATAACAATGACCGAAATTCGAAAATCCAAACAAGGTCTCGTCCTGGATGGTTTTGGTCATTGAATATTGGAATTTGTGATTTATTTGTAATTTAGTGCTTGGAATTTGTGATTTTAGACACAAAACTCTAAGGCAGAGCCAGATATCTCGGATCTAGCCCAAAGGACCAGGTTTTGCAGGACGAAATGGAATTTGCAGTAAGGGTTCAATTCCCCCAAACTGGGGGATTCCATCAAACCGATCAGCCCGAAGGCCTACAGGGCGGCTCTTTAAAACCACCCGATCCGGTAGGTATTCCTTGGGATCTTATGCAGGCGGCAGACATGAGTTTTTCCACATCTGCACATCGGCATTCGGGACATTGTGGAGACGGGTCACCGGCAGACAACAGGAGCGCTTCAAAGCAGTGACAACAGGCTTTACATCGATATTCGTAAATCGGCATTAGTACCTCCGCATTTTGTTTGCGATCAATTGAGGTATAATATATTCTATTTTGTCCAAGTCAAGGATTATGAAGTTTCCAACAGGCTAATCTTTTTTCTTGGGAGCCCGCAGACCCAGCTTGAATATTAATGCAAAACTGATCACGATAATACCGATAAGTCCAAACAGCCTGACGATTTTAAGGCTTTCGGTACCGGGGATATAACTTTTTAAAATAAGAGGGACATTTAGTGGCGGATAATCCGGAGAATAGGGATCCAGCTCGACAGATCTGCTATAAGCAGCCTCGTATAATTCATTTTGCCCTAACTGGCGGTAGATTAGAGCCAGGACATCATAGGCATGGGCGGTGCTATTTTGATCTCCCTGCAACTCAAGCGCCCTGGTGACGTCGAGGACGGCTTCATCAATATTGCCGTGGAGACGATATGCTTCTGCCCGATAACTGTAAGCAGTGGCCATCTGTGGATCCATTTTAATGGCGCGGCTGAAATTGTCGATCGCTTTTACCAGCAAATTCCTGTTTTCCGGTACCCCCGGTTGGCGGTGTCGATGCACCAGGCGGTTGATTTCCGCCATCATACCCTCGCCGTGCGCCTTTTTAAGGTAAGCCATGCCCCGCATCCGATACGCATCGGCATGGTAAGGCTTCAGTTCAATAACTCTGGAGTAGTCCTCGATGGCACGATCGAAATGTTCCTGGAAATAATAGTGGATTGCGCGTTCCGCATATGCTTCCGCCAGGTTAGGGTCAATTTGGAGCGCTTTGGTAAAACACTCTATCTTTTTGTAGGACAGAGAGCTCTTAAGCCCGCGATTGTAAAACTCCATGGCATCCTGACCTGTGGCGGCGGTAGCGGCCAGGCATAAATATATTATAGAAAAAACAAATGTTTTCTTCACGTCTCTGTCCCCTCAGGCCATCTGTTCTATGCTGGTGTTCATGTTAACCATGCCTAAATATCGACCTTTACGACAAAGTAATCATCAAGTTTAAGGTTTTCAACGCTGCTTTCGCAAAGCCTTCTTGTGCGGTAAGAAGTTGCAGTCCCTTATTTTGCAATTGACAAATTAAGACCTCTTCCGCCCTGCCCTGCATGAAGTTCCCGGACCGGGGTAGCCTTTGCAAATCCAGGGTCTTGCCGGATAAATCTTGCAAACGGCACCATCTTGGTTATATTTCAGGAACGGGCAAGGGGTAACGCCCGGTTCCGGGTGCTCGACTTCACCGGAATGCCCATTGACGATGAAACCGTATTTTTCAAGAAAAATATCGATGTCCATTCTCAGACAATCAGCAGCATGACGGTAATCTAATTCCGACCAGGGAATCCCGATTTCTTTGCAGCATCTGCCGCATCGTTGACAGTCAAAGTTCATTGGCCCTATCACTTTCAATTCTCTCCACCGCAGATTAATCCCGTTATAAGGATATAAAAATAGCCATTTATGAATGAAAACTATTACAGCAGTCGGGAAGTTTTTTCCATAATGCTTGGTGAATGAGCGAAATGGATGATCAAATTTTAAAGCGTGTGCTGTTTGAGTGTATTAAGGATCGTTAGAAAGAACAGACGTATTGCCAAAAGCTGCCATCGCAAGCGATCAGCGGTCGTTCAGTAAAACAATTAATATTATAGCAAAAGCTTCTGTTCTTTCTTTACGAACCTTTATATACGAGTTCACACGGTTTAAAATATGATTATCCATTGAGCGGTCTTACAGCGAAAACTCCCCGACCCCTCAAGTAGTTTCCGCAACCACCCAGTCCAAAAAAGCCGGGTTGCCGTCGGCCACCGGCAGAGTGACGATGCAGGGGCATTCGTAACTGTGCAGTGATTTTACTTTGTCTATCAGTTGCGGCACTCTCTCTTTAGTGGTTTTAGCGATCAGGACCGCTTCAGTGTCGTCCTGCAGTTTCCCGTCCCAAAAATAAAAGGAGTTCATATTGTCGAAGATGTTGGCGCAGGCTGCCAGCTTTGACAGCACCAGTTCTCGACCGATGGTGCGGGCCTCATCCTTGCTGCTTACAGTAATGTAAATCAGATGAATTTCCATGTTGTTTGTCACCCTTTGCTGTATGTTTCTGACCATGGTTAAGATAATACCTCAATTGAAAGTTAGCCAACGTTCACCCGAAAGAATGCTTCCTCAAACTCGGGTCTGCCTTCGTAACGGCCTAAGAACAGTCCCGGCATGTGATCGATGTTTTCGAAGATATTGGCATCAACCATGATACCGGCCTGATGGAGGACCTTGACAACATCCCCGGACTTGGGGGGACATCCTTTAACGGTAAGCATCTGTTGAATTTCCGGATGCTTTTTGTTGGCCTGGTACATGCATTTGCCCAGTAAAATGGTCTTCTTGCGGCCGGGTGTCGGCGTCATAACCTTTCCGGTGAGCACCTCCACATCGTCCCACGGCTCTCCCTTCCAGGCCATGGCAACGGCCGCGAGAACAACCCCGGTGAGGCCGGCACAATAGGTGCACAGGCTGAGGTCATACTTGGGATAGGAAAGCCCCTTGATGCCCATCTTCTCCAGCGGCAGGGGCAGAGTGTTGGCCTGGTTGTATGGAAAGTCGTAGTTGTGAAAAGCAGTCACAGCCTCAATCGACTCGCCGACAACCTCGATGTCGGAAAGGTCAAGCGCCCGTCTCCGGTTTTTGGCTGCATGCGCAAGATAGGGAACTTCCGATGGTTCGTAGCCCAGGACTCTGGCACCTACCAAGTCGGCGGAAAGCACATCCGCCGATGCCACCAGAAGATTGCTCCGGCGCATGCGCCCATCGATATTGGGACCACGCTCATTGGTGTAGATACCGTCCAACAGCGTCAGCATCGGCGGCATCTGGTCGGCCAGTCTGGCGATCATGAAATGCAGATCCTTTTCAGGGTCGGTGTTGTGGCATTTCTTGCGTGAAGCAATGTCGGTCGTCCCTTTTAAATTCTTGATCCCCAGACTGACCACGGTCATGGCGTGGGTTTTCAGCACCGGAAGGTTAACCACAAAATCGGCATTCAGGATATCGGTATTAAACTTGAGTTCCACTCCTGCGCCCAGGTCGACCTTTTCAAAGGATCGCTCAAAAACATTGACGGCCTTGACCCCGTAGCGGTTTTTTAACTCTCCGTATCCCAGGGTTTTAAAGGCGTACACCGGCGTCTCATAATCCTTGGGGTTCGTCAGAACGGTTCCCTCTCCGATGGTAATATCATCAATACCGCGCTCCTTTAAAAGGACGACAATATCTTCAACCACGCGGGTGGTGGTGATTACGCCCCACTTGGGAAAGTTGACCGCCCGGGTCCAAAATACGATGTTAGGTTTGATGAATACCCTGGCACCTGCCGGCAGATGATCCAGTCCGCGACAGAGGTCAACCGCCCGTCTGACCGATTCCCGCGGTTTTTCATAGCGTACAATGGATACTGTTGATTTGCTCATGGCCTCGTTACTCGCTACGCATTATTCGCTACTGGTTGCTGGTTACGGCTTGCTATTCACTATTCCCCATTCACTGATCAAAAAATACTCATAGACTTGGTCACTTTTTGGGTGCTTGGATCCCATCCACAAGTTTTTGGTCTTTTAATGTTAGCCGATGTTTCTGAAGTCTGCTCTGCGGTTTTTCTGGTATGGTGTATTCAATATCTGACTCCAGCCCCGACTCTTGCCCCAACTCTTGCCCTGACGCTGCCTTTTCCCTTGACTCTTATTAGCTCATTTCCAACTGTGGCTAAAACCTGTGTCCATTCGCGATTCTCATTTAGTCATACACTGACTGAACAAGTCGACGATTGGGTGGGGTTGACCTAGTCACCAGCTTGGTCATCTTCGTCTCCAAATTGCTGTCTCTCTTCAATCAACCGTCGTTCCCGCTCCAATTCGCGTTGTAATTCTTCCTCGGTAGGCAGATAGAGCATGTATTTGGATGCAAAGAGCTGTTTGCTGTCGTTGAGCACGGAGTATCGGGCGACGGCCTCGTTCTTTTCAGAGCAAAGAATCAACCCGATGGTCGGGTTGTCGCCTTCCACCTTGCCATGCTCTTGATACATGCGCACATAACCGTCCATCTGGCCGATATCCTAATGGGTCAGTTTGCCGATTTTAAGATCTATCAGGACGAAGCACTTGAGGATAAAGTTGTAAAAGACCAGATCCACATAAAAATCTTCATCCCCAAATCGCATGCGTTTTTGCCGGGCTACAAAGGAAAACCCCTTGCCGAGTTCAAGGAGGAAATGCTGAAGTTTATCAATAATGGCCTGCTCTAAATCAGATTCATGTATCTTGGCCGAATCCGGCATGTCCAGAAATTCGAGTATATACGGATCTTTCAATACATCCAGAGGCTTAAGGCTGCCGTTTTTCTCAGCCCTGGCTTTTAGGAGTATTCCCTGCTTGTCTTTACTCACAAGCAGACGCTCGTAGAAGAGCGAATGAATTTGTCTTTCCAGTTGACGCTTGCTCCAGCCGCATGCAACAGTCTCTATTTCATAAAAATTACGTGCTTTCTTCTTATCCACACGCATCAATGCACGGTAATGAGACCAACTGAGGTTCGGATGAAAGCCTTTGAAAGCTAGGTCTTGCTGTGTCTTTGTTTTTTCTAATGCACCCAATTCACTACCCGCCGGGTAGCGTTTTTTGTCTGGTGTCAATTCGCTACCCGATGGGTAGTGAATTTCGGGCTTGCGATCCTGAAACATCACATAGAATTGCCTGAAATTTCTAAGGTTAGGGACAGAAAAGCCTCTTCCGAAGCGTTTTGTAAGCCTGCTGGACAGATCCTCAATTATCCGTTCACCGTACCCGGCCCGTTGCTCCCCTTCTTGAATTTCTTGTACGATTTCCCGACCAATCAACCAGTAAGCTACAACCGTATTGCTATTGACCGCCCGCACAACATTGCTGCGCGCAAGTTATCAGTTGAGGCGTTTATCTTTAGTTACATCCAGGCTAATTGAAATACTTTAAGATTTGAGGTGTTTATTTTAAAGAAATAATCTGAAAAATCAATGTTTAATTTTTGATTTAGATCTGAAGAATAAACCTATTGTTTGTTTTTATATTGGAAAATGCAAAAAATTCTTGATATTCAAACGATCGTTTGATACAAACGTTTTGTTGAAATCTGCATGAAAAATGCTGGTAGAGGTGCCCGATGACGGAAAAACCCATAGATAATACTACGCGTCTAAGACTGCTTAAAAAGGCAGAAATTCTTTTTGCCGAGAAAGGCTTCCACGCCGTCGGTGTCCGTGAAATCACTAAAGCAGCGAAGTGCAACCTGGCGGCGGTGAATTACCATTTCGGCGGCAAAATGAACCTTTACCTTGAAGTTTTCCGGTCCCGCTGGGTACCCCGGGCCCGGCGCATCCGCCACAGCTTCGAAGAAGCGCTCCAAGGCCAGGAATCACCTTTTATCGATGATGTGGTCGGCGCCCTGGCCCATGCCTTTCTGGAAGGACCATTAACCGATGAAGAACGGCGCTGCCATTCCCAGCTCATGTACCGGGAGCTGGCCAATCCCACCGGTGCGTTGGATCTGCTGGCCGAGAATGTTATGCAGCCCTTTTTCATGAAACTGCGGAATCTATTACGTCCCCATTTGCCTGAAGCAATTGGTGATGATCGCCTGCTGCTCGGCATCATAAGCATCATTGCCATGGTGATTCATTTTAACTTTTCCCGGGAGGCGGTTTCCCGGCTGACCGGCCGCACATACGACCCGGCCTTTAAAGCCCGGCTGGTGGAACATATCACCGAATTTTCCCTCAAAGGACTGGGCGGGATGAACCAACAGGAGCAGCAACCATGACCCGCCCAACAGTCTCTCTTTTTACTATTGTTGCAGCGTTCCTGCTAATCAGCGCCTGCATGCGGCTGGGGCCGGATTATCAGCGGCCCGATCCGAGTGTTAAGGTTCCGGATACTTTTCAGCATGCCCCGGAGGCAGCCCTTGAACTGACCTATCCGGAGGACCGCTGGTGGCAGGTGTTTGGTGATACGGAAATCGACCTGCTCGTGAACGAAGTACTCAAAAACAATTTGGATATCAAAAAAGCCGCCGCCCGGATTCTGGAAGTCCGGTCCCAGTTCGTTCAAACCCGGGCTGAACGTTTCCCCGAACTCGGCCTTGAAGCCCGGCGTAAACGACAGAGCCAGACCGTCACCAGTTCCCTGACCGGCACCAGCTACCGGCTAACCGCCGACAGCTATGCCCTGTCACTGCCGGCGACCTTCGAATGGGACCTGTGGGGCCGGCTGGCCCGGGCTGAAGAGGCCGCGCGTGCAAATCTGCTTTACGCTCAGGAAAATCGCCGTACCGTGGCCCAAACGGTTGTTGCCGAAACCATCAGTCTGTACCTGCAGATGGAATCTCTGGAGCGGCGCATTCAACTTTTACAGAAAACTATTGAAAATTTTGAAAAAAACACGGAACTGGTGGAAGCGCGTTATACTCACGGCTTAACGCCTGTTCTGGATGTCAGGCAGGCCCGCCGGCTGCTGGCCCAGGCCGAATCCGGCTTGCCTCCTTTGTACCAGACCCTGGGAGTTCTCCAGCAGAAAATGTCCGTGCTTTTGGGACGCTACCCCCGCACCCGGCCGCCGCGCAACCAGCCCGAAGATTACTTTAATAACCTGGCACCGGTGCCGCCGGGTCTGCCTTCTGACCTTCTGCTGCGCAGACCGGACATCAGGGCCGCCGAATCCCAACTAAAAGCCCTAAACGCCCTTGTCGGCGTGGCTAAGGCCAGCCGTTTTCCCCGTATTTCCCTGACCGGCAGTTTCGGATATTCCAGTGAGCAGCTCAACGATCTTTTCAATCCCAAAAGCGAGCTTTGGAACCTGGCCCTGGGAGCTGTTCAGCCGCTGTTTGACGCCGGTAAACTCAAAGCCGGACAGAAGGCGGCCCAAGCCCGCTATGCCCAGGGGCTGACGGATTATGCCAAAGCCGTGCTTGGCGCCTTTTCTGAAGTGGAAGAAGCGCTTTTAACACGCCGGCAGCAGTTGCAAAGGCGCAGGCGCGTACTTAACTTTCTCGCTGAGGCCCGTGCCACCCGGCAGGTAGCCCAGAACCGCTACCGCCGCGGACTGGCGGATTATCTATCCTTTTTGGATGCCCAGCGCGTCGAGTTTAACGCTGAAGAAAGCTTAATTTTGGTTGATTTTTCGATTCTAAACAATCGGGTTGCCCTGCACCGCTCTTTAGGCGGGGGATGGGCGCATACGGACAATCCTGAGATGTTAGGCGCTGACCAATAGTAAATAATCCGGGCCAGAGTACCAGGCTTTGGTTTACCCCAGACGGGATTTGCTTTGTTGGAAGTTCATTGAATTATGGAAATTACAAATATCAAATTACAAATACCAAACAATTTCCAATGACCGAAATTCGAAAATCCAAACAAGGTCTCGTCTTGGAAAGTTCTGGTCATTGAATATTGGAATTTGAGATTTATTTGTGATTTGGTGCTTGGAATTTGTGATTTTAGACACAAAACTCCAAGGCAGAGCCGGATATCTCTGACCTGGCCTAAAGGAACAGGTTTTCCAGGACAAAATAAAGAGAGAGACACGCCATGACAAAAAAGAAAAATAGAATTTTACACTTTTCAATTGCCGCGATCCTGATTCTTTCAGGAGTAATCGGTCTGAAAACGCTGATTGCCAGTAAGCCCGACCTGCAAAAGAAAAGGCCCCCCGTCCCCATTCCGCCGGCCCGGACTATTACGGTAAAAACAGCGGCGCACCCGGTGATTATTACCGGCCAGGGAACCGTGCGGCCCATCAAGGAGATTCGTCTGGTGCCCCAGGTCAGCGGAAAAATCGTCTATGTTTCTTCCGCCCTTGTCAACGGCGGCGCTTTTAACAAAAGCGATCTGCTTTTGCGCATCGACCCGGCCGATTATCAGATTGCCGTCACCCTGGCCCAGGCACGCATAAAAGATTCGGAAAGCAAACACCATCTGGCCATAGAGGAAGCCGCCGTGGCCCGGCAGGAGTGGATGCAGCTTAATTCCGACAGTGATCCGCCGTCGCTGGTCGCCAAGGAACCCCAACTGGCCGCCGCTCAGGCCAAGTTAGACGCCGACCGTGCCGAATTGAAGAAAGCACAGCTGCAGCTGGCACGCACACACCTTATGGCTCCTTTCGACGGGCGGGTCAGTGATAAATCGGTCGATATCGGCCAATACGTCACCCCCGGACAGGCGCTGGCGGTTTTATACGACACTTCGGCCGCCGAAATTGTTTTGCCTATGGAAGATCGGAAACTGTTCTGGTTTGAGGTACCGGGATTCACACCGCAGGCAGTGAGCGGTTCCGAAGCCGAGGTGCAGGTGCAGGTAGCCGGACATGAATTGTCCCGGCGCGGACAAGTGGTCCGCACCGAAGGGAAACTTGACGAGCACACTCGCATGATCAACGTGGTGGTCAGGGTTGCAAAGCCCTATGACGTTAAGCCACCCCTGGCAGTCGGCCTGTTTGCTACGGTAAAGATTAAGGGACACGTTATCGCCAATGCCGCTCTGATCCCCAGATCGGCCCTGCGTGCGGGAAGCATAGTCTGGGTGGTCGATGCAAAAGGCCGGCTTGAATTCCGCCGGGTGGAGGTAGCCCGTTTTTCCGCCGCAGGGGTGATTGTCACAAGCGGTCTGGCCGATGGAGACAAGGTGGTAATTTCGCCCATCAAAGGGGTCAGTGACGGCATGAAAATCCGCAATGTATCAACAGACGAAAGGGACGGATCATGAGAGGCGCAGTTACCTGGTTTGCGGAAAATCACGTTGCCGCCAATCTTTTGATGCTATTTTTATTGTTAGCCGGTATTGCTACCGGTCTGACCATGAAGCTTGAAATCTTTCCCGAAGTTTCATTGGACAGAATAAGCATTACCACGGTCTACACCGGTGCTTCACCGGCCGAGGTCGAAGAGGCCGTGGTGCGCCGTATCGAAGAAAAAATAGCCGGACTGGCCGGCATCAAGCGCATTGATTCCACAGCCCGCGAAGGCTTCGGCAGTGTAGTCGTCGAGGTCATGAAGGGCTGGGATCTTAAAAAACTACTGGATGAAGTCAAGGCGGAAGTTGACCGCATCACGACCCTTCCGGAGGAAGCTGAAAAGCCGATAGTTCGAGAGATAACGCGACAATCACAGGTAATCAATCTGGCGGTTTACGGGGACGTCCCGGAAACGACCATCAAATACCTGGCCGAGAAAATCAAGGACGATCTGACCAACCTGCCCGGCATTACTCAGGCGGAGCTGTCAGCGGTTCGCACCAGTGAAATCCATATTGAAATTTCCGAGGAAACCCTGCGCCGCTTCGGCCTGACCCTTGGACATGTGGCAGAGACCGTAACCAGGGGAAGCCTGGACCTGCCTGCCGGCAGTGTTAAAACCGACGGGGGCGAAATTCTGGTGCGAACCAAGGGACGCCGATATTTTGCGGCAGATTTTGGGGATATCGCCGTGATTACCCGTACCGACGGCAGCCGGGTTACCTTAGGGCAGTTAGCCGATATCAGCGACGGTTTCCAAGACCTGGATCTTACGGCCCGGTTTCAGGGCAAGCCTGCCGCCATCATCAATGTCTTTAGGGTAGCCGATCAAAACGCCCTGAAGGTGGCCGATGCGGTCAAAGCGTACATTAACGAACTGCGAGCGAGCCTGCCCCACGGGGTCGATGTGTCTTACTTTGGAGACAGATCCAAAATCCTGCGCAGCCGCATCGAACTGCTTTTAAGGAACATGGCTCTGGGCCTTTTGCTGGTCAGTATACTCCTGGGGCTGGTAATGAATATTCGGCTGGCATTCTGGGTCACCCTGGGAATTCCCATCAGCTTTGCCGCCGGTATGATAGTTCTGCCGCAAATAGACGTATCCATCAACATGATCTCTTTGTTTGCCTTTATTATGGTACTGGGAATTGTGGTGGATGATGCCATCATTGTCGGCGAGAACATTTATCGCCGCCAGGAACAAGGGCTGCCGCCGTTGAAGGCCGCCGTGGAAGGCACCCTTGAAGTGGGCCGGCCGGTGATCTTTTCGGTTCTAACCACCATGGTGGCCTTCTGGCCCCTGCTGCTGGCCGGCGGCACCATGGGCAAATTCATGCGCAATATTCCCATTGTGGTCATTCTGGTGCTGGCGGGATCCCTGGTGGAAGCCCTGTTTATTCTGCCGGCTCATCTGGCTTACAGCAAGGCGGCAATATCCCTGGCAGCCGGAACCATGCGGGAGAAAGCGCCGGCGCGTGCCCTGAAATGGATCATTAAAAAACCTTACGCGCGTCTTGTCGATTTTTGCGTACGCTGGCGGTATGCAACCGTGGCCCTGGGGATTGCCATTCTGCTGCTAACAGTGGGGGTGTGGCAGGCCGGTTGGATCAAATATACCTTTTTCCCCAAGGTGGAAGGTGATGTATTGGAATGCCTGATTACCATGCCGGCAGGAACACCGGTGCAGCGCACCCGCCAGGTAGTGGCCCACCTGGAAAAGACAGCCCTGGAAGTACTGGACAAGGCCGGCCGAGGCTGGCCGGCAGATGCGCCCCCCTTGCTTGAGCACAGTATTTCGATGGTCGGCGCCCAGTTCGGCCGGCACGGTCGGTCCGGAGAAAGCGGCGAGCATCTGGCCCAGGTCTGGATCCAGCTATTGGACGGCGAAGAACGTAATATCAGTTCCATGAAACTCAACAATCTGTGGCGCCAGCGGGCGGGATCGATCCCGGATGCCGAATCTGTCACCTTTAAAAGCTCTTTGCACAGCGCCGGTAATCCCGTTGAAGTGCACTTGTCCCTTGACGATCACAAGCTGCTGCTGGCAGCCGCCGAAGACTTAAAAACCGAACTCAAACAGTATCCCGGTGTATTTGATATCGACGACAGTTTCCTGCCGGGAAAAAAGGAAATGCAACTTAAACTGAAACCGGCGGCCAGCTCTCTCGGCCTGAATCTGACGGATCTGGCCCGCCAGGTGCGGCACGCTTTTTACGGGGCCGAAGCTCTGCGATTTCAGCGCGACAAAGACGAGGTCAAGGTGCTGGTGCGTTATCCGGAAAACCAGCGCAAATCGCTGAGGAATGTCGAAGAAATGCGCATCCGTACCCCGGACGGTTTTGAGGTGCCCTTTAGTCAGGTGGCCGCAGTCAAGATGGAACAGGGATACGCCGCCATCGAGCGGGCCCAGCGCCGGCGGGTAATTAAAGTGACGGCAGATGTGGATGAAACGGTCGCCAATGCCCAAGAAATTAGAACGGATCTGGTAAAACGCTATCTGCCGCAACTGAAAAACATGTATCCGGGACTGCGCCACACCATCGAAGGGGCGGGCGAAAGACAAAGGGAATCGTTAACCGATGTGTTTCGGGGGTTTATCATCGCCCTGTTTTTAATCTATGCCCTGCTGGCGATTCCCTTTAAATCTTTCACCCAACCGCTGGTGGTGATGGCGGCCATCCCCTTCGGTATGGTGGGGGCGGTGCTGGGGCATCTGATTATGGGCTTTAATCTCAGCATTGTCAGCCTGTTCGGTATTGTGGGGCTTTCCGGGGTGGTGGTCAATGACTCCCTGGTACTGATGGACCGCACCAACCGCCTCCGCCAAGAGGGCGCCACGGCCCACGATGCCATCACCCGGGCAGGCGGACAGCGGTTCCGGGCCATTATCCTGACTTCTTTAACCACCTTTGCCGGGCTTTCACCCATGCTGCTGGAGCAGAGCCGGCAGGCCCGCTTTTTAATCCCCATGGCCGTTAGCTTAGGATACGGTGTGCTTTTTGCCACAGTTATCACCCTGATTCTGATTCCCTGCGGCTATATGATTTTAGACGACCTCCACAACCTGTTTGCAAAGCTCAGAACCGGCACGTCCGCCGATGACCCGAAATTGGAGCGCAACTGAAATCCCGCCCCTTTACCCCATAGCGCAACTCGCAACCCTTATCCAGGCCTCGAGATCAAATAACTACACAAGATTTTAAGTTGTATAAGCCCCTATCTCAATTGTAAGTTTATTGATATTCGAGTATGATGCATGAAACCTTGAGGTATGAAAAAATCTAACCCCAAAAATGTTTTGATTCCCTTACCAAATCTGCTATAGATTAACTTGATTTGCCGGTGTTAGTTCAGGCAAGGCATTTTCACATTTAGCAAATCTTTTCTGATTCAAGATATTGTGTTATCGAAAAATATTACAGTAACTTTCCACCGCTATTGTGCAAGGAGGTCTGTATGAAATTCAAATCTTTAGCAGTCTTAGCTTTAAT
>JACKQG010002349.1_pt1 | contig 24871 bp, 18 predicted proteins | sample 8237621 | NCBI WGS metagenome assembly JACKQG01 (sample SAMN15677084, study PRJNA649215) | marine metagenome | biome: marine; feature: Black Sea; material: saline water; isolation source: suspended particulate matter (SPM) from the Black Sea western gyre | collected 2013-06-09/2013-06-10 | depth... | reverse complement strand
GATGTGCAGGTTGATGTCAAAGGTGATCGGGCGGTGAATGTGAGATTGGAATGATCCTGTATAAATTTGGGAGTGAGCTACTTTTTTTCATCATTAACTTTAAAGTCGCTATTGAGTAATTCAAGTTAACAAAAAATATGTGAGGAATAATGACATCACGGGAACGTATTAAAACTGCAATGGAGAATCAAAAACCTGATCGAGTTCCTGTTTGGTGTCTCCTTAGTTTAGAACATATTATTCGTAATGGAACTCAAGGTGGTAGGATTCCGGAAACAATTGAAGAATTTATAGTAGCAGAGTGTAACATAACAAAACGTTATAAATTTGATGGAGTAGTTTTATATCTACCTTGTATAAAAAAGAGTGCAAAGATAGATATGTTTTTAAATGAGTGGATATATAAAGTACCCCAAGGAAATTCGACGCATATTTTTAAACAGGCAGACCCAAGTTCCTGGGAGATTGATTTGCCACCATATCAACTTGAAGATTTTTACAGTAGTCAATTAGCACGAGAGATTTTGGGGAACGATTACCACATTGGAAGCTGGGTACCAGATGGTTTTTCCCGCGCGATCCAATGGTTTCCAGGTTTAGATGATGCAATGATTGCTACTATTCAAGATCCGAGTCGTTTTAAATCCTTGGTAAATTTTTTTGATCGACAAAGTATTAAATATGCAAAAGCACAGGTTGAATTGGGTAATATAGAGAGTCTTCAAATTTCTTCCCCATATGCTGGGTCTACATTCATATCGCCAAAAGCTTATGTGGATTTTGTACTACCATCGGTTAAAATATTAGTTGAAGCATTGAAACCGCTGAAGGTATTTACCTATTTACACACGTGTGGCTTTATTTCTGACCGGTTAGAAATAATTGCTGGAAGCGGTGTTGATGGAATAGAGTGTATGGATCCCCCTCCATTAGGTGATGTGACAATAGATGATGCAAAAAAACGTGTAGGTAGTAAAACCTTTCTTAAAGGTAATATTGATTCCGTAAATGTACTTCTTCAAGGAAGTGATGAGGATGTCGATAAAACAGTAATAAGAACTATAAGGTCAGGAATGCCTGATGGTGGATTTATACTCAGTACAGCTTGTTCGGTGGCGCCTTTGGTACCTCCTGAGAGAGTGGGTCGTCTTTGGGAATTAACAGAACTTTATGGGGTGTATAGTTATTTTGTTTAGGCTATATTTTTAAAACTACCATTTTCTGTGTAAGAATAAAATCTTCAACCCAAAAGTTATCAATGTATTACCTAATGACCTCCTTTTTCAGTCGTATTAACATGATAACTATGAGTTTGCCAATGCTCTTGCCATCCAGTTCCTCTTGTCGTTCTTTGAACGATTTCAATATCAACATAACAAATTTTTTCAGCTTCTACTCCGTAAGGAGCTTGTAAAATTTCGTTGCCTTTAGGATCAATAACAAATGAACCTCCTATGCATTTCCATCCTTTCCAGAGCCCAGCTTTTATTGACCCAACATTGCTGACGCTGGCAATCCATACACTAAAATCCCTTGCTACTGGTATATAGGCATCTTTCCACGTTTTATCATAGGGCGTTTTTGAATTGTCATATTCCGGTGGTACAGCCCAACAGCAGGGTAATAAAATAATATCTGCTCCAATATAGCATAAAGAACGACTTAATACTTGATTCTTTGCAAAGGCATCAGAAAAGATCATGACTCCTAATATTCCAAGATCTGTATGAACAATGTTAAGTCTATTCCCTTGATTGTAGTAATCATGTCCTATATTTAATTCATTTATTTTGTGATGTTTCAGAATACTGTGACCTCTATTATTAATTATCAAAGCGGAATTAAAAACCTTATCATCAATTTTTTCAACCAGTCCTGAACAGATAAAAACTTTATTGTCTTTTGCTGATCTAATCAAGGAATGGCAAGTATCCCCATCGGTGATTGAGTCAGCCATCGTCTTTGCAGAAGGGTGAGTCCATCCCAAGTTCATAGCCTCAGGTAACAATACGAGATTAGCACCACAAGATGCCGCTTCATGGATCATTTCTTCTGAATGTTTAATATTTTAGATTTATTCCCTCCTTCTATATGTATTTGAATTATTGCTATTTTAAACATTTTAAACCGTTGTGATCCTTATAATTAGTTGATATTGGAATCACTATGATGATACATTATTAATTTATCTCTTTTAATTGATAAATGTTGAAAAGAATATAACAGTTAATATTTCTGTAAACGTAATATTTTTTTCATTAAATAATTGACAAGCTCTTTTTTATTTCATAAAATTAAACTGGATAATTTGTATGAACATATGGACATAGGATATTGAAGAAAATGATTCTTGAGATAGATCATAAAAGTGACATTCCTCTTTATATCCAGGTTGAAAAAATTTTTCGAGAGATGGTTAAGCTTACTAAGTACAATAGTGGACAATTATTGCCGAGTGAAGAAGATTTAGCCAAACGGCTAGGTGTTTCCAGAAATACTGTCCGGCAAGCCTTTAGTAAACTTGTTTTTGAAGGACTGATTGTTCGTAAAAAAGGGGTTGGAACAAGAGTAGTTGATAAGATTGTCAGAACAAAATTAGATAAATGGTTAAGCTTCTCTCAAGAAATGAATTCCAAAGGTATTCCTTTTAGAAATTATGACATATCAGTTGATTGGGTAAAAGCCAGTGATGAATTAGCAGGAATATTTTCAATTGCACCTGGGAAAGCGGTGATAAAATTAGAACGATTACGGGGGATGGATAAAGGTCCTATAGTATTTTTTATTTCCTACTTTCACCCACGTATTGGATTGACTGGGAAGGAGGATTTCTCACATCATCTGTATGATCTTTTAGAGAATGAATACTCAACAGTGGTTACTCTGTCTAAAGAAGAGATCAAAGCCATAAAAGCCGATAAGCTATTATCTGAAAAATTGAATCTCAAAATTGGTGATCCAGTTTTATATCGTAAAAGATTTGTTTATGACCCCGGCAACCGAATTGTAGAATATAATCTTTGTTTCTATCGGGCTGACAGTTTTACCTATACAATTGAAATTGAAGGATCTGTGTGATCGAAATGAATCGATTTTTTATACCAATGAATGCAGAATTTAAAATATGACAAAATGGGAGTTTAAAATAGTACTTATGGCTGCAACAGTATTGATAGGTGGTTCACGTATGGCAGGTCAAGAGTTACATCCTGATCTTAATATCATTTCTATCGAGCGGTATGATCAATATAACAATTTATTCCAATACCATGAGTCGGAATGGATAGGATCTGACGTCGTTTGTTCAATTCCTCTTTCTAGCAATCGGGTTTTATGGCTGTTTGGTGATACTCTTTTAGGAAAGGTAAAAAATAAGAAGCGAGTTGGCAGTGGCCCGTATATCAATAACTCGATTGCAATTCAGATAATTGGTGAAAATGATGAGTCTGAAATTACGTTCTATTGGAATAAGCAAGGAGATAAAAATGAGGCATTTTTCACCAGACAGGAAGGTATCCCGGGTGACTATTACTGGCCAACTGCTGGGGTATTGTTAGATGAGGTATTGGTTATTTTCTGTTATGCTATTGATATAGACAAAGATATAGGATTTGAGATTGTGGGATCGGTGATGATTATTATCTCTAACTATAATGAGGAGCCAACAAAATGGGAGGCGGTTTATCACTATTTTACCAATTGGGACCACCATCGTTCATTTCAAACAGCCTTGTATATTGAGCATCCATACATCTATTTTATGGGATATGATGATTTAGACAGTAAGAGGAGAGCTGTTTTGGCTCGTACGACTGGAGAAAAGCTAATAGATCTTAAATCTTCTAAGGCACTGGAGTATCTCGTGTTAAGCGATGGTGAAAAAGTTTGGAGGCAGAAACCAGATGATTTAGTTCCGCTGTTTTCACCCGGAAACACAGAAACTGATATCCATTATATTTCCGATAAAAAGTTATATGTGTGTACTACCTATAATCCCTATACTGATGAGGTATTCCTCGTTACTACCGAGCATATTACCGGTCCGTGGAGTAAATCAAAGTCAGTTTACAAAATTCCTGAGCATGGGGGAGAATTACCCTGTACCTCATATGCTGTTCGAGTTCAAAGCCACCTTTCTACCCAACCGGGACAACTAGTTATAAGTTATGCTACCAACGCGAAGGATGATCTTTTTGGTCTTTTTTCAGAGAAGGGATTGGAGATATATTGGCCTAGATTCATTCTTATTAACTATGATTGATTTTTAAAAATGATAATTGTGCTCAGTATGTTGGGAAACTAATCAGAGCTTAATATGAAAAGATTTATCAAAAAGATATTTTTCGTAATGACTATATCGCATACTGTGCTATTCTGTGCAACAACTGGTAAAATCCGTGGTAAAGTAACATCAACGTTTGATGGTTTACCGTTAGTTGGTGTAAATGTGATAGTTGAAGATACGCCCTTTGGTGCAGCGACAGATGAAAAGGGTCAATTTGTAATTTTACGATTACCAAGCGGGACATATACGCTAAGAGTTGAGATGATAGGATATCGGCCCCATGTTATTAAGGATGTTCAGGTAACCACTGGTTTAACGACTAACTTGGATGCGGTTCTCATACCCGGTGCTATCAGTCTAGAGGAGATCGTAGTTATTGCGGAAAGACCTGTGGTCCAGCAAGATTTGACATCAAGCACTCAGTATGTAGATACTAAATCTATCGATCAGTTGCCAGTAGTAGATGCTAAAGATGCGGTCATGTTTCAATCGGGTGTGTTTTTTGACCCTATTCCTGTTCAGGGTGGGACTAGAGGTTATCAAGGCGAGTCCGGTTCCGGTGAAAGCAGGTATGTCATCAGGGGTGGGGATCAGGATGAAGTATCCTGGATGATTGATGGTGTTCGCACAGAATCATTAACAATTAACAAAAGGGACGCAGGGGGTTCATTCACCGATGTGAATGTAAAAGCAGTGAAGGAGATCCAGGTTCTTTCAGGGGGATTTACTGCAGAATACGGCAATGCTCAATCAGGTATTGTGAATATGATAATGAAAGAAGGGAGTGACAGATATGAAGGTTCTGTGGAAATTTCTTATACACCTCCGGGTCAAAAGCATTTTGGGAATTATCTGTATGCCTATCCTTATTCGGAAAAATATTTAAATCATGTTGGTTATCTTTCCGAGATCGATAGTCTATGGTGGCTGGATTATCAAAATGAACCGCCCAGTGACAGTATTTACCAACTTCATATGGATTTTATTGATTCCCTGGATGATAAATGGTGGTCATCTTATTCAAAGGAATTTCGTGATCATATAGATTCCACTGGTACTTTGGATACTTTGTGGTGGAATGAATACCGTTCAAAACAGGTTTATGACTATCGAAAAATTCAGAGCTATAATATTTTTACAACATTTGGAGGACCGTTGCCGTTTTCCAGCAAAAATTACACGTTTTTTATTACATCTCAATTTAAAAAGGAAGTATATACACTCCCTCAGCCACGGGACAGTCGTGATATGGAAAATGTGAATTTAATGTTGAGTTTTCCATTAAATCCCAAGATGAAAGTGAAATTGTTTGGTATGTATAACCATGAGGTACACGGATATAGACATCTGGCAGATTTTTTAATGGCAAGTAAATATTTTCGCGGATATGGAAGTATCAACAATACATATACTTCACTTTTCACTCTGCAGTGGAATCACGCATTGAGTGACAGAATGTTTTATGAACTTAAAATCAGCCGATACTGGTTTGTTTTTAAGGAAGAACCACCGGAATATGCGAGTATATCGCCCGGTGATGATTATGAATTGACATTATGGGGTTACTATCGTTATCCAGATTTTCCAAATGAAAATTTTGATAAGTATTTTTTCATTCATGACACCAAAGAAGAGACTGGTGATATATCTATTACCGGGAATTTAAATTGGCAGGTAAATTTTCAAAATCAGGTGAAGGCCGGTTTTGAATATCGATATAACACAGTTGCAGAAAAATATAATTACAGGTTTACCACACTTTCTATCGACAGATCAGAGTATATGGATAGGGGACTACACGAAACGTTTCACCCAATTCAATTTTCGACATATCTGCAGGACAAGATGGAGTTTGAGAGTATGATATTGAATTTTGGGGTACGTTATGATTATTTCAATCCGAACTTTGACTGGTTTATCTCCCATGACACGTATAATCTGGCTATTGATACGTTATATAATGAATCATTGGACATCGATGGTGACCAGGTTGATTCACTGGGACATATGAAATATTCGTTTAAAAATGTTTTAGATAAACCCAGGTCGCCAGTTCCGGATCATTCAATGATAAGTCCCAGATTAGGAGTATCTTTTCCCATCACTATCAACACTGTACTACACTTTAACTACGGCCATTTCTATCAGATGCCTGCTTTAAATAGAATGCGACTATTCCGATATTTTAGACCGACTTATATTGTGGAAAATATCATAAAAGAGAATGATGCAGCTGAGGAGGAAGGACGAGATCCAGAGCATATTCCGTCAGTAGCAACCGATCATGAAAGAATTGTATTATTAACTGTCGAGCCTTTACCACCCCAAAAAACGATTATGTTTGAAGTTGGATTGAAGCACAATTTTTCAAATTTTGTGGTTATGAACCTAACAGCTTATTATAAAGATATATACAACCAGACAGATGATCCCCTTGGATTGTTTGACAAAAGTTTTTATGGATGGGACCCGTTTACAGAGAAAACCAGTACGGTGATAACGGATACCCCACTTCCTGGAGATTATGGTGATTCAAGAGGGTTTGAGGTAAATATTAAAACCTTGTTTTCAGACAAATTTGTATTCAGTATGAATTATAGTTTTTCCAAAGCAATGCATGGGAGAGCTTCCCCACATAAGGTTATATTTGACGAAAATGGAGAACCGGAATATGAATGGTATACCGAGGGGTTTAAGTCAATTGTTATTGAACGACAATTTAGTAGACCGCATCTGTTGAGAGCTAATATTTTCTATAGAATTCCGTACAATAATAAAAATGCTCTTATATCGGATATTCGTCTGAGTCTTTTATATAGATATACTTCCGGACAGTCATTTACGTACCTAACTGAAGATGATCCATCGGATACATATGACAACTACAGGTATCCGGGTATCCATGTTACTGATTTAAAGGTTGAAAAAACAGTGCATTTCAGTGGAAGATCCGGGTTGTCGATCTTTTTGTATGTAACAAACTTGTTCAATCAGAAAAATATCAAATCGATGGGAGATACTATTTTTAATCCAGTAACGATGGAAAAATTTGTCGAAACCGGAGAACCCACGACAGTTGATGGTGGTGGATATGATATCAGTTGGTCGATTTATTATGATCCGCGAAAAATAATGATGGGATTCAGTTATGATTTATAACTTAAAGATATGTTGGCATAAACCCATCCTGTTACTTATCCTGTTTGTTTTTCTAATTACACACAATTATGGTCAGACCAGAATACCTAATTTTGAACACCATGATAGAGGTGAGTTATGGGACACAATGAATGATGATGGTACTCACGGATCACATCCATTAAGAACTGGTGATTATTATCCAAGTATGGATTGGCCGGCGGGTCCTCATACTTTTAATGACCCCTGGGATCAACGATCATATCTCTATAAAGCTGGAGTGTGGATTGGAGGGAAGTATCAAAATGGAGAGGTGTTTTTAACTCAAAACGGTCCCAGTGAAATTGATAATGGGACATTTGAGGATATTATTAAATATGAGAATTATATTGGCTCCCAGGGATATAATCCTGATGAAGCAGAGCAGAAAATAGTAGCTGAATGGACAACTACCACTAATTTTAATTTTCAAAGAACGAGCCGTTCTTGGAGCTTTCGCAACAATAATGATTACATTATTATTACCTACGACGTAACTAATTTGAATCAGGAAACTATTGACGATGTTTACGTAGGAATTGTTTTCCTGCTCCGCCCCAGTTACCAGGATTTTCGGAATTGTAACGGGTGGGGTGATGCTCTCAACAGGATTGATGACAGGGTTGAGTATGATAGCACATATAAGATGATTTATTCATTTGATTATACAAGTGCTTTTGATTTTATTAATGGTATCGGTAACTGGACTGATGGCGAACTATTGTCACCGGGATTCGCCGGGTTTGCCTATCTTGATGCCACGGTCCACGGAAATGGAGAAGAACAACCTGCACATATTTTTTTTACCGATTATCTAATTAATGCGATAAATCTATCTCTCTCCGGAAATTCGGAAGAAGATCTATATGCAATTGTTTCTGGCCAGGATATTTCACTGCAAACTGCTCAGGGAGATACAATCGTCCCGTTTACAATGATGTCGTTTGGACCATACGATATGAATACAGGGGAGACGATTTCATTTTCAATAGTGGAAGCAGTGGATGGTTTGGAATTGGATGACGTAGTGGATCTGGAAAATGATGAAATGTTTACCATACAAGACCGGTTTTTAAATGAGGGGTTGGATTCGTTAAGATCAACCGTAGATAATGCGATTGGACTGTTCAACAATAATTTCGTTTTCACCAGCTTACCGCCACCATCTCCGGAGATTGATATAATTCCTTCACCAGCTCAACAACTCATATCCGTTACTTGGGATCCGCTGGAAGATATATGGGTAAATCCAAAAAGTAATCGGATAAATATTGAAAAATATGTGGTATATCGAAGCGATCACGCCTTTATTGGGCCGTATGATGTAATAAAAAGTAAAATAAGAGTAAGGAAAGAGCTGGATATTAGCCGGTACTTTAACAACGAAACCGGTAAGTGGCAATATGATGATCCAAGTATTAATCTCGGTGTGGGATATTTCTATGCCGTGACGACTGTTGATAGTATGGACAATGAAAGTTGGTTCACGAACATGAATGAAATACCAATAAAAGCGGCAAGTGCTCCTGCGGAGGACGTCTTGGATGTTTCAGTGTTTCCAAATCCATTTCGAAAAGTATCGGGGATACCAACCACTGGTCAGGAAAACACGATTATCTGGACAAATCTGCCATCTCCTTCCACCATAAAAATTTATACTTCAAGTGGTGAGTGGATTAGAACCATTGATCACGAGGGGGAAACGGGAGATGCAACTTGGGACCAATTAACCAATTCCAAACAACGCATTGCGCCGGGGATTTACTACTGGACGGTGGAGTCAGAAGTGGGCTATGCGAAAGGAACATTGATTGTTATAAAATGAGGGATTATTAGTGTGCTAAGGCAGTCTGTAAATATAATTGTCTTTTTTTATTTCTTTTGTTCGGCAGCGATTGGTCAATTGGATTACGGCTTTGAGTTTACAAAGGCGGGAATGTCTGGGCTTCAATTCCTCAAAATCGATGTGGGTGGTAAGGAAAGCGGGATGGGCGGTGCAGTGTCAACCGTCGTAAGAGATGCAAATGCTGTTTTCTGGAATCCGGCCGGCATAGCTGATAGCAAAGGATTAAACATTATTTTTACCCGGAACGATTGGCTGGTAAACTCCGAAATTTCCACAATGTCTCTTTCCTATTCATTTAATTTTGCCTCCTTTGCTTTAAGTGTTCTTTCTTATCAGATTGAGAAATTTGAAGAAACGACAGTTCTGAAGCCGACAGGAACCGGGTATATGGTAAATGCAGGTGATTTACTAATTGGAGTTGCCGTGTCACGGAAATTTACAGATAAGCTGAATATCGGTGGGCAGGTTAAATATGTACAGGAAACATTGGATGTGTTTAGCTATGATAACATCCTGTTTGATTTAGGATCATCCTATGCCACAGGTTACAGAGATCTCAAGCTCGCATTTGTTTTACAGCATTTTGGTCCCGATATAACACCCGTTTACAGAAAGTTCAAACCACCTCTTCTTTTTAAGATTGGTGCAAGCGATAATATTTATAGATGGGGACCCCAGAAACTTCTCGTCAGTTTGGATGTAATTCACCCAACAGATAATAATGAGTGGGTGAGTGTCGGAACTGAATATTCTCTGTATGACAAACTATTTTTGAGATGGGGGTACCGATTCAACCGGGACTTGGGTGATATGGCATTTGGTTTCGGTGTCGAGTCAATCAAACTTGGTTCAACAACAATTTTTATAGACTATTCCTATATGGATTACGGTGAAATATTCAATGAAATCCAGAGATTAACGGTAGGTATTCGTTTCAATTAATAATGTTAAGAAAAACAGTTTTAACAGGTTTTTTGGTATTAATGGTAGGGATATTATTCCTGTATCAAAGCCCGGAACGGGAGAATGTAGGAGAGAGGATCAATGTAAAGTACTGGACTATCGTTGGTCAAAAAGAAGTGGAAAACTATGCGATAAAAAAGTTTAATAGTATTCAGGATAAAATATTTGTTGAAGCCATATCAATTCCCTGGCAGGATCACGAGAGAAAGATACTTACTTCCGTGCTAAGTGGAGACCCTCCTGACCTTGTCAGCCAGTTTATACCTGTACCCCGTTGGGCAAGCAGGAATGCGTTAATCCTTTTAGATCAGTTTATAGAGCGGGATCATTTTGATCACACAGTTTTCTTCCCGGCTCTTTGGGAAGAGATGAAGTGGAAAAACCATGTTTACGCAATTCCTGTAAACACGGCGTCTTATGCTTTTTTCTATAACCGTGAGATCTTCAGGGGGGCAGGATTAGATCCAGATATACCACCAAAAACGTGGGAAGATGTTTGGGAGTTATCAAGGCAACTACTGAAGAGAAATGAGAAAGGACAGATCGTCTGTATGGGTTATCTTCCCGTCTATGGGAATTTACGGACTTCTAACCTGATTGCCTGGCAACAGGGAGCGCAGTTTACCTCAGAAGATAAAACCGTTGTATCCCTGACTAACCCTGAAACTGTAAGCGGGATCCAGTGGGTTGTTGATTTCATTCAAGAATTTGGTTTGAATGAAATTATGGAATTTATGGGTGGATTTGGTTTTGCTGACCAGCATGGTTTTATTTCTGGGAAAGTAGCGATGATGGTGCTTGACAGCAGTTTTCCTGAACAGATAGGACGTTACGCTCCGAATCTGGATTACGGGATTACCTACATTCCAAGTTTTAGAGGATCTCCAACTGCGTCCAGTGCCGGTAGCTGGTGGGTGGGGATCCCGCGTGGAGCTGCAAATCCGGAGGCTGCTTGGGATTTTATAAAGTTTTTGGTGTCGAAAGAAACTCAGATTGAAACTGCACTACAGACAGAGGAAAATCTCTTTCCAGCAAATAAACTTGCTGCCAACGACCCGGTATTCATAACAGACCCATCGATGGAGATTTTCATTCGTCAAATGGATTTTGCGTATTCACCCAGTATCGTACCTCTCGCTCACGACGTGTTCTGGCGGGAATATTCTCAGGCTGAGGAGAGAGCAATTCACGGCATTCAGACAGTTACCGCAGCGTTAGCCGATGCTGAGGAGCGGATTCAAACTGAGCTGGACAGGGCTGTGATGTATGATCAGTATGTATATGCTAAACTGAAAAAGGAAGAGAATTAAGTTGCAGTTAACGGCATCGAAAAAAGAAGTTGCACTCGGATATTTGTTCCTTTCTCCTTGGGTGATAGGATTTGTTCTGTTTGGGCTCTATCCGTTCGTTATGTCATTTTATTACAGTCTCTGTCAATATGATGTGTTGCGTATTCCTATGTACGTCGGTTTCGAAAATTACCGGATGATTTTATTTAAGGATCCATATTTCTGGAAATCTATCTGGAATACATTATATTACACCGGGTTTCGGACACCTCTAAGCATTGTTGGTTCTTTATTACTGGCTGTTTTCATGAATCGATCTATGCGTGGTATACGGCTGTTTAGGACAATTTATTTCATTCCGTCCATCATAACTGGTGTGGTTATGTCTGTTATTTGGATGTGGTTATTTAATCCTCAGATTGGACTGGTCAATATTGTATTAGCGTTTTTCGGTGTTAAGGGGCCTTTGTGGCTTCAAAGTGCCGAGTGGTCAAAACCAGCAATGATTCTGATGAGTCTCTGGTCCATTGGTGGTGGGAGGATGCTTGTATTTTTGGCAGCTCTTCAGGGTGTTCCACAACACCTCTATGAAGCGGTTGAACTGGATGGCGGTAGTGAGAAAGATAAATTTTTTCACATAACATTGCCAATAATCTCACCAATAATTTTTCTGTGGACAGTGATCGAGGTAATATTTTCGATGCAGATTTTTACAGAATCCTACGTAATGACAAAAGGGGGGCCACTAAACTCGACATTGTTTTATAATCTTTATCTATATAATCGGGCTTTTGAGGATTATAATATGGGATATGCTTCAGCATTGGCCTGGATTTTATTGATCATTACGTTGTTGCTCACATTAATCCAGTTCAGGATGTCACGGAAAATGGTTTACTATGAAGGTCTGCAGGTCTAATCTATGGTAATGACTGGGATAAAAAAGTGATTAAGAAAATTAGACACATTTTCAATTATGTCGTTTTGATAGGGCTGGCAATTCTAGCTCTTTTACCATTTTTATGGATGATCTCAACCTCATTCAAAGGGAACGAACAGATCTTTGCCTATCCACCGGAATGGATACCTAAAATATGGCGGTGGCAGAATTATGTGGATATCTGGTCTCAACTGCCGTTTTTGGCCTATTTCAGAAATTCAGTGTTCATTTCCCTTTTTACCATATTGGGGACACTTCTTTCAAGTTCACTGGTTGCATATGCGTTTGCGGTGTTGAGGTGGCCTGGGCGCGATAAATTGTTCATTTTTATCCTTGTGACAATGATGCTTCCACTACAGGTGACGATGATTCCGGTGTTTGTTATGTTTAAAAATCTGGGATGGCTTAACACGTTTAAACCACTGATTGTCCCTGCGTTTCTGGGTGGGGGAGCTTTCAACATATTCTTATTAAGGCAGTTTTTTCTACGCGTTCCCCGTGAATTGATTGATGCAGCAAGGATTGATGGATGCTCGGAATGGCGGATCTATTGGGAAATAATGCTTCCTATGGCCAAACCTGCATTGGCAACAGTAGCAATTATGACATTCATGTTCACATGGAACGATTTCTTGGGGCCCCTCATTTATCTCTCAGATAAATTGAAAGGAACGCTGGCTCTGGGCGTTGTAATGTTTGTCGGTCAGCACAGTACCGAATGGGGTCAACTAATGGCCATTTCCATTATTATGATGCTTCCGGTAATAATTATCTTCTTTTTATTCCAGCGGTTTTTCATCAAAGGTTTTATAATGACCGGAATAAAAGGATAGAAGGTTATTATAAATGTATGATCAGAAAATAAAAACCAAAGGAGGGTTAAAATGAAAAAAACGATAATACTAGTTTCAATAATGTTGATATCAACGGGATGTCTTATTGAGGAAGTAGAACAGCCCGATACTATTCAAGCCGGAGAGACATTTCAAACAATAGTTACAGTTACGGATATGAACGCTGAGAACCAAACTCCTCATCCAGGTGTACTTTGTATTATGGTTCCGGATGATTGGTCTTTCGTTTCGGGAGAATACAATGCCAATGGTATTTATTTTGGAGATATGATCCTTGATCCAGATTCTGGCAGTGTGTGGTGTACAATTGATGGTCAACCTGTTCTTTTAGACACACTTTTTAATACTCCCGATAGCATGAAATGGATTTACTTAATTTCGGATACAGGTTATACTCATCCTGGAGATATGTGGTATGAAGCAACTGTTGATTTACAGGTAGGTCAAATGAATGGGGAATTTCCTATTGGTTATCTTGTAACGGTGAACACGGGGGATATGTTGATGTTCATAAATGATTCTACTGTTAATGGTGAAGATGTTGATTGGGAATTGGCAGGTCTGGATACTTCTATGAATCATTGGGTCACAGTTACCGGAGGTGCTTCAGTGGATGACAACAAAATCACGCTGAACACATTTGAGTTATCCCAGAACTACCCCAATCCTTTTAATCCATCTACTGTTATTACTTACACGATTGATGAAAGAGTAAAGGTTGATCTGTCTGTGTACGATATTACTGGGCGACTTATCTCTAAACTGGTAGATAGTGTTATGGATTCAGGTGTATATGAGACACTATTTACGGCTGACGGTTTGCCCAGTGGTATGTACTTTTATCAGCTAAAAGCGGGTGATCGCACCGAAACGAAGAAGATGATCCTGCTGGAATAGGCAAGATCAGGTAAATATCCTGATGGGATTGGTCAATAGATAGAAGAAAAGCAGTCCATAGATCCTGTCGGGGGTGGAATAGTAATAGACTCTGCATAAAAATGGTTAACTGTGTAGGGGGGGGGGGAGGGAAGTTAAACCTTTGTATCTCCTTACTCAGAAACTGGTATAACATTGGTGAAAAAATTAGAAGTTAAAAAGGTTCGCGACCTCGGTCCGCAGTTTACCGATAATGTCCATCGAATGGTGGGACAGGACGGTGCTTATTCCATACCATTAAGTAAAAAGACACTTTGGTTTTTCGGGGATACCTTGATTGGTGAGAGACCCACAGAAGGCAGTCTTTGGTATGTTGGTGAAGAGTCGATTAAACCGGGGGAGTTGGCGGAAGGTTGGGACAGGATTGATGAGATCATCTCAAACACCGGTTTATTGCTGAAACATAATCTTGGTTCTAAAGGATTTACCGATTTTAAATATATCTGTGATGAATATGGAAACATTAAGCAGTTGGTCAAACCATTGCCTGATGAAAATTTTGTGAAAGAAAGAATCTGGTGTTTGCATGGATTCCCGTTAAATAATAAACTATACTTATTTTACCAGAAAGTTGAGATAATCGAAGACGAAACTAACCTGTTTCCTGTCTCTTTCAACGTTATTGGAACTGGCTTATCTGTAGGTGATACGACTAATTGGGATTTTACAAGGCTTGTGCTCAGGGGCTCGACAATAGTCTGGCCGGGTAACCAGCCTCAGTTTGGGGCAGTGTCATTTAAAATGTATGAAGAGGAACGGATTTACTTGTATGGTGTACTTTTGGATCATATGACGGGTATTCAGAATTGCTACTTGGCAAGAGTTCGATGGGATGATGTAGAGGATTTTTCTTCATATGAATACCTTGTTAATGATGTGCCGACGTGGAGTCCTGATGTGTATAATGCAAATCCCATTTTTACTGGACCCCCGAATGAGCTGTCAGTATCAAGAAACGATTATCTGGGTTGTTTCTTAGCGGTTCACTCTAATAATATTACCGGCGAGATAGTCGCAAGAACAACTGACCATCTCTGGGGTTCTTGGAGTCCCCCCATTCTTCTTTATAAAGCTGAGAGACTTGTGAAAAATCCTCTCCCTTATCCCCCCTTGATTTATGCTGCAAAGGAACATCCCGAGCTTGCCAAGAAGGGCGGGAAAATACTTTATATCACCTACATAGAATTTGAGGAATATTACCCCCATTTGCTTGAAGTAGAATTAACTTAAAGGGGCATTTATTAGATGAGCAAAATGAATATATTTTGAGGAAAGGGGAGATAATGATCCCAACAGTAGAAGACGTTAAAAGCTCTCCGCTTGTTCACAGGTTGGGGGATTATTTTAATCCTCCGGGTCTCACCAATTTTTGGGGTTGCTCTCAGGTTGACCGTGATATAACCGGGGTTAGAAATATTACCTATCCGCCGTTCAGTTGTTCTGATGTTGCAACGTGTGTATTGTACCTGAACGGAAGATATTTCCCCTCTTTGGGTTGTCCGATCACGTATGTGTGGTACCCTGATCGAATAGAAAGAATCGCAGAGTACCAGGAAATGGTACTAACATCCATTACGGCAATGGTGCCTAATGAAAAGATCACTTTGGTTCAACTGACTGTAGAGAGCAAGAGTGGTAAAAGCCGGGAAATTGATTTACGGTTTCGCACACAGGGGACAGTAACAAAAAGGATTGAGTCTTGGATGGAAGTTCTTTCACCATTGGAGATAGATAACGAATTTGAGATAGATGCCAGTAATAATATGATCATTCATAAGGCAAAAGGGAGTACTGCTTTTTCGATACATGGGTTGCATCCAAAGGCAGAAAAAATTAATGAGTATGGATTTGGTATTAAAACTTGTCTTAGTGCTGGTGAAGCTAAAACTTGGACACTTATTCACGTCGTTGGTGAAACGTTATCAGAAGTACAAAATAGTTATTCCAAGATGGTTAGGGAAATTAATACAGTGTTTGACGACATCCGAGAATACTGGAATGATGAACTTAAGGCTGTGTTTACCCCTGGGAATTCCCGGTATTCAGGATTTTTACCCACATTGGTAACAGATGATGATGATATTCTTCGTCTCTACCATACAGGGATTCTAGGTGTAATCTATTTTAAGCGGGATAATCCCTATTCTGTTTACGGACGGGCATACGACACCCTTATGCCCAAGCACTGGCAAACGGTCACTTTCCTTTGGGATTATTCCCTGAGTTCTTTGGTGCACGCCATTTTGGATCCTATAGTAATGCGGAAATATCTGGAGTGCTGGATGCAAATGGATATTCATAAGCATTTTGGGACTGAATATCTTAAGGGCAATCCAGTGGGTCCTTGGTACTCGGTGAATAATTTTGCGATGTTGTGTATCGCGAATGATTATCTAAGGTGGAGTGGGCATACTGATTGGTTAAAAAAAGAAATTACATCGAAACGAGAAGGCAATAAGAGTGACAATCTGATTTGGCAGACCTTATACGATTATTCCTTGAATTGGTTGAATTATCAAACGGAGGATGGTATAGCGGATTATGGAGGGATAAATAACCTGTTGGAGTGCGTCAGTTCTTATATACACGGAGTTGTCAGTTTAAATGCGGCCAATGTTTTCAATATGCGTTTTATATTGCAGTTATTAAAGATTCTTGGTGAAGAAAAATTAGGTAAAAAACTGGTTCGTGAAGTTACATCTCTATTAAAAACTCTTCAAAAACTGTATGTTGATGGGAAGGGGTATTGGTACTCGCGCTTCCCGGATGGAAAGTTTGTTGAAGTCAAGCACTGTTATGATTTTATCACCGTTCTAAATACTATTCCTGACGATCTGTCGAGTAAACAAAAATTGGAAATTTCAAAATTTTTTGTGAATGAGCTGAAGACACCAACCTGGATGAGAGCATTATCAGACCGTGACAATGACGCTATATTCAGTCTCCGACCGGATCACCAGTGGAACGGTGCTTATCCAGCTTGGCCAGCACAAGCAGTAACAGGGCTTTATAACATAGGTCAAACGGATCTGGCGTTCACTTGGCTTAAAAGTATGGCTTCAACAGCAAATCAGGGTCCCTTTGGCCAGGCACATTTTATAGAAAGTATGATGAATCCGGACTCAGGTGGTGCGAGAAAAGCTCCAAATGAGTATCCCTACATGTGCGATTGGGCCTGTTCATCTGGAGGTGCTTGGGCAAGAATAATTATAGAATCAATATTTGGGGTGAAAGCAACTTTGAATAATGGGATAACTGCGGAACCAAATTTTGGAGCATTTGATAGAAATGCTGAGCTTAACAATCTCCATTATCAGGGTGATCTGTATAACGTTAATAGAAATGGAATAAAGAAAATATAAGGGTGATTAACGCTTAAATTGAAAATCGAATTTAACACTGTAATAAAAAATGTATCTGAAACGACGAATCATAAAGTGCGTCAAAAAATAGTGGATGAATTTATTCGATCAAAGGTCAAAGAAGTATTTCCCATTTTCGAGACAAAAGAGGATGTATTATTTATTTATAAAGGAGATGGGAATCCGTCTATCATTGGAGATATGACGAACTGGGAGCGAGTAATTCCTTATGAAAGTATCAACGGCACCGATTTAAAGTTCTTACGTTTGAGACTAGATGAAAATGCTCGATTAGAATACGGCATTATTTTGGATGATCCAGAGTTGATTTCACCAGATCCATTTAATCTGTTTGTTATTTGGAACGGATTTGGTCCGCATTCAGAGCTGGCTATGCCGGGATATAAACGAAACCCTATTTTTAATGACTATCTTTACGGGGAAAAAGGGGAAATACAAGGTCTTATAGAACTGAAATCCCCCAAAGGTGCCTTGCCGTATCCACATCAGGTTCACGTTTATTTACCTCCTGACTATAAAGGGGCGAATAGAAGCTATCATAGTGTTTATTTTCAGGATGGGTTGGATTATGTGGAGTTCGCTGTTGTTCCTCATTTGATTACTGAATTAATAATATTGGGGGAAATCGAGCCGTTAGTTGCTGTTTTTGTTACCCCTCCCAACAGGTATCTACAGGATATGCCAAATCGAATGACAGAATATGGATTGAACGATAATTATGTACACTTTTTCACAAGAGAACTTGTCCCTATGATTGAAAAGCGGTTTCGAGTAAAAAATGAACCGGAAAAGAGATTGGTGGTGGGTGATTCATTTGGCGGATTAATTTCATTATATATAGCATTTAGAGAGTCAAATGTATTCAGATTAGTCTATAGTCAATCTGGATACCATTCATTTAAAGATGGGCAATTAATTAACTTGTTTGAACAATCCCCTGCAAAATTGATTCGCATTTATAATGATGTTGGATTATACGAGGAGAAAGTAGGGACGGGAATGCTTCCCGATCGAGAGACGGATTTTTTAAAGGCAAATCGCGACCTTTATTCAGTACTTAAAAAAAAGGGGTATGATGTGGTTTATCGTGAGTATCCTGAAGGCCACACGTGGGGAAATTGGCGTACACACCTCATTGATGCATTGATTCACTTTTTCCCTGGGAAAAATCATGAGCATTAGAATGAGGTTAGGTATCGATTTTGGTGGGACGAATTTCAAGTCTGGTGTTTTTTCCGAAAATGGTGAAATAATATCCTTCTCTGAAACAAAATTGTCGGATTTAACAAAAAGTGGTGATTTATTAGATAACATTCTTTTGCATACTAAAGATTTTGTTAGGGATTTAGGAGTTGAGAAGGGAGGCTTTGCCACCAAGGGACTGGTGGATATGGATGAAGGGAAGATAGTGGATGATATTGGTGCTGGAGCACTTTTAGCTGGGAAAAATCTGAGAGAGGAATTCAGCAATTACCTTGGCATTCCCTTTATTATTGAAAATGACACAAGAGCGTACGCTTGGGGCGAATGGAAATTTGGGGCCGGGAAAGGTTCAAGCTTGATGGTATGTATGACATTAGGGACAGGAGTGGGCTGTTCGCTTGTTTTAAATGGAAGACCATACGAGGGATCTGATCCCCTTGGGGGTCTGCTGGGTGGTCACATCAGTATTAATAAAAATGGACCAAAATGTTCTTGTGGTAGCAGGGGTTGTCTTGAGTTGTATTGTTCATCTCCTGCTTTATATAAAATCATCCATAAAGTTCATCCTGAACTCAGGAAGGAAGAAGACTTATTACCAACATATTTTAATTTGGTTCGTGAGCAGGGAAAGCCTTATTCAATGATATTAAGAAAATTTCAGGAAAATCTGGCTATCGGTATCGTAAATGTAATTCACGCTTATGGTCCGGATACTGTCGTGATAGGTGGCGGAATTATGAACAGTGCAGACGTTATTTTACCTGGTTTGATCAAATTAGTTGATAAAATGGCTTGGACTTACCCAAGAGGAAAGGTAAAAATTCTGCAATCAAGGTTGGGAAACAAAGCGGCAACTATTGGTGTGGCTTTTCATCCGAAATTGGGTTAAAAACAATTGTTAAATATAAATATATGAAAGGGAAATTAACAGATCCATTCATTGCTCCGTTACCTCAGGATGCTACCGAGTATCCCCGGGGATTATATAATTGCTTTCCGGTATTTACACCTACCAAAGGTGATATATTTGAGGGATATGGTAAGCTTGCAAAAATAATTGAAGATGAGTTAACCAAGGGTCTAAGAGTTTTGGTTATCGATGGATATCATGGTGTTGATTGGGATAGTTACAGGAATCATCTATCGGTAAAATTGATGGAACATAACATTGACTCAAGTTGGATTCAAATGAGATATTATATGGTAACTCCTGAAGAAATCCATAGACGAGTTGAGCCATTTTTGGGTGGGGATGATCCTTTGTTCGGTACTCATTTTCCTCTTGGGCCAGAAATATTTTTTAATCCTCAAAAGTTAGCTGAATTGAGAATTAAGACTTCTATTGCCAGAGAAAAGGATCAAGGAGAATTAACAATCATCTATGGTACGGGAGCTGGATTGATTGAACTCTGGGATTCCATTTGGTATATGGATATTCCAAAAGATGTTATTCAGAACAGAGCGAGAACTGGAGAATTTCAGAACTTCGGAGAAATTGAAACCACTTCATTCAGTGATTTTTACAAGCGTTCATACTTTGTTGACTGGCCGGTACTAAATCGTTTGAAATGCAAGTTGTTACCAGAAATTAATTATCTTATTGATCTTCAAGTTGTAGAAAATCCTGTGGTAATATCTGGCAACGATTTTAGAGAATCATTGTACGAAATATCTGAGTCACCATTCAGGGTTCGTCCTTGGTTCTTCCCAGGTCCCTGGGGAGGGAAATATATGCAAGGGCATATAGGTCTCAATCCAGATAAGCCTAACTTTGCTTGGTCTTTTGAATTGATTTCTCCTGAAAATGGAATTGTTTTGAATAAAAATGGTAAAAATTTAGAGTTTTCATTTGATTATTTAATGTATCAAGAAAACAAGAGGGTGTTGGGAGAAAATGCAGCCAGAAAGTTTAAATATCAGTGGCCTATTCGGCTTGACTATCTCGATACTATCAATGGTGGGAATTTATCGGTCCAGTGTCATCCAAGACCAAAATACATCAGGGAACGTTTTGGTGAAACATACACTCAGGATGAAGCTTACTATATCTCAAATGCTAAACCCAATGCAAAAGTTTATATAGGATTGACTGAAAACTGTGATCCGATAGAATTTCGCAAGAAACTTGAAAGATCTGAACAGAATGTTAAAGGAATTGACATAGATAAATTTGTGAATAGTGTACCTTCTAAACCCCATGATATGTTTTTAATCCCCAATGGGACTGTCCACTGTAGTGGAGAAGGGAACTTGGTTCTTGAAATTAGTGCCACCCCATATATTTTTACTTTTAAAATGTATGATTATCTAAGAGTAGATTTAGATGGGAAACTACGTACATTGAATATTGAAAGAGCGTTTGAAAATATACGATTTGAGCGAAGGGAGAAGTTTATAAAAGACAATTATTTGGTAAAGCCAAAATTGTTACAGAAGGGAGATGATTGGAAAGAATATGAGTTGTATAATCGTCCAGAAACCTTCTATCATGTTAATCGTATTGAGTTTTATAAAGAGTTTGAGATTTCAATGGAAGGGAAGGCTTTTGCAATAAATTGTGTTGAAGGCGAAACTGTGAAGATTATATCAAAAAATGAACGGGAGGTTACTTTATCTCTTTTTGAATCTATGGTGATCCCAGCGGCCACGGAGAAAGTTAAAATTGTGAATATGGGGAAAGGATTATGTAAATTGATTATGGTTTTTATCCGTAAAGGTATAGGTGGAATTGAGGTATTAAATAGACCATGGGACTGAATGCACATGTTAATTTTAGAGAGTTCAGTAATTTTAAAGGGTTAATCTTCTGATGGGTAAGGTATCTCTGAAAAATTTAAATAAAAGTTATGGTGATACTCAGGCTCTTCACGATGTGAGTTTGGACATCAGGGATGGGGAATTTTTAGTGCTGTTAGGGCCGTCTGGATGTGGGAAGTCAACTACATTAAGATTAATTGCAGGCTTGGAAACAATCACATCTGGGGATATAACCATTGATGACAGGATTGTGAATAAAGTATCACCGAAGGATAGAGATATTGCTATGGTATTTCAGAATTATGCTCTTTACCCTCATAAGAATGTTTTTGACAATATCGCTTTTGGTTTAAAATTGAGGAAGTTTAACAAGAGTGACATCAAACAAAGAGTTGAGGAAGTTGCTGACATATTGGGAGTTAAATCACTGTTAAGACGTCATCCCAGGCAGTTATCTGGAGGTGAGCTCCAGCGGGTGGCTTTAGGTCGTGCTATAGTGAGAAAACCCGCTGTGTTTTTGTTTGATGAACCGTTATCAAATCTTGATGCGAAGCTTCGTGTTCAAATGAGAGCGGAGATTAAAAAACTTCACAGAAAATTGGCTACCACGATGATATATGTCACACACGATCAGGTAGAAGCTATGACTATGGGTAACCGAATTGCTGTTTTGAATGAAGGACAAATTATGCAAGTGGGCACCCCATCTGAGATTTTTAATAAGCCGTTGAATAAGTTTGTAGCTGAATTTATCGGATCACCTTCTATGAATTTTTTTGGAGTAGTTGTGCATAGGGATGGTGGTCTATGGCTGGATGAAGGTGGTATTAAATTTGAAGTTCCTCAAACGTTTATTTCAATGCTGATGCCATTTGTTGGTCAGAGGTTTGTGATGGGTGTCCGACCGGAACATTTTACAATTACGAAAGATGGTGCTGATATTCAAGCATCCTTAGATGATACTGAGATGATAGGTAGCCAGTCATTGCTGTATCTTAAAACCAGAGAGAGCCAATTTACTATACAAACGAATACCTCACAAAAATGGCAACGCGGTCAGACAATTGATTGCCGGATTAATCGTAACCATATTCACTTCTTTGACCCCGAGTCCGGAGTGAGAATAGGTTTAAACGATTAATTGTCAATTGTCGGGTGAGATGAAGAGAACAGTGCGAATTCTATCATTATCTATAATCCTGTTGATAATTGTCCAATGTCGGTTTGAAGAGATTGATCAACCGAGTAGCGCTCAACCTGGCGAAATAATTGAACTTTCAATCACTGTTTATGATGATGTCGTACCTGAACCTAACCCACACAAGGGTGTACTCTGTATGCTAATTCCAGAAGATTGGTCGTTTGTTTCCGCGGACTATAGTGGTTCATTGGGAACGGGTCAAATGGAACTTTCTCCTGATTGGGCTGACTCGACTGAAGCTTGTTATCCGGCATCGGAGATGGGTGAAAATATGAATTGGATAGCATTGATTTCAGATACTGGTTATACATATAATGATCCCATAACCGTAACTGCTGTTGTTACATTACAAACCGGTCAAACAAACGGCTGTTTTGACCTGGGTTATCTTGTAACCAAGGCAACTCCTGATATCCTCTGTTCGAGTTGGTCTCCACTGTCTTTTCCTCATACGATTGGAATACCGGATTCCTGTCAGAGTAATAGTTGGGGTTATAGAGTCGAGTCCGCACCGGAGTGGACGGCTCTTTTCGACAGAGATTCAGGTTGGACAGGTGCTGATGGTATTTATTCTATCCCATTATCGGGCAGCGAAGTCCCTTCAGATTCGAGTATAGACCAGACCTTACTGTTTTTCAGTGATACATTTATTGGTGAAGTTGATAGTTTAGGGCATCGCATAAACTCAAGTTTGGTGAATAATACTTATGCCCTTTTGAATGGGACGGAACCTGATCCAAATCAAATCACGTTTTTCTGGGGAATAGACAATTACGGCCAACCAGAAGCCGTATTTCTACCCAATACTCCAAATACGAATCCTGGTGACTGGTATTGGTTAATGGATGGTATCTCAATTGATGGAGAGATTTATATTTTTGGATTACGAATGGAAGAAGGAAGTGGGGGGCTGTTCAATTTTCAAATTGTGGGTGTTTCCCTTATAACATGTACTTTGGACTCAACGGGATCTCTCAGTAATTATGAGCAAGTGGATGCTCCGATCTTTTATGAAGATGAAGGAGATAGCTCGGCAATTACACTTGGACAAGCAGTAATGCCTTTAACTGAAGTTTCCAGTTTCCCCAATCCAGATGGTTACATTTATATCTATGGTCCTCGAAATGGGGGATCAGATCCGGGAGTTGTGGTTGCACGAGTACTACCGGAAAACTTTGAAGATTTCTCTTTGTGGGAATATTGGGATGGTCAAGATTGGACCTCTGATATATCTCTTTGCTCATCGATTACAGACCGGGTTTCGCAAGAATTCAGTGTTTCACCTACGGAGGATGGGATGTTTGTTATGGCATTTCAGTTAGATGGAATAAGCAGGAATGTAGCTATCCGATATGGCGACAGTCCCGTGGGTCCCTTTGGAGTATTTCACATTGTTTGGACTTGTCCAGAAGTGGACTCACTTCCTGGTATTTTCACGTATAATGCAAAAGCGCATCCCCATCTTTCAGATCCTGGAGAACTGTTGATAAGCTATAATGTGAATACCTTTAATTTTGGGGACCATTTTACGTATGCTGATATATATAGACCCAGATTTATCAGGTTGATTTTCGATGATGATTCTCTTTACACAATTTCAGGTCAATATGAATATCCTAACTCATTTTCCGTTTACCAGAACTATCCTAACCCTTTTAATATTGCAACAACCTTGCGTTATTATCTGCTTGAAAGGAGGTATGTGAGGATAACTGTTTATGATATTCTGGGTAGGCAGGTAAAGAATCTATTCAGTGGATATCAGGATGAGGGCAATTACTCCATAGTATGGAATGCTAAAAATGACTTAGGTACTTCGGTAAGTTCAGGCGTTTATCTGTATCAGATCCAAGCTGGTGAACTCACAGAAACAAGGAAAATGGTTTTATTGGAGTAGCCAATCGTAACCGAGTGGAATTTAATTGGAAGGGGTACATTAAATAGGAGTTAGATACCTGTAATTCTTCTTTCTAATCTACTTCGTTGATAATGAGAAAAAATCAGAAAAAATGGATGAAGTTTGCTTTACGAGAGGCG
>JACKQG010002348.1_pt1 | contig 24876 bp, 13 predicted proteins | sample 8237621 | NCBI WGS metagenome assembly JACKQG01 (sample SAMN15677084, study PRJNA649215) | marine metagenome | biome: marine; feature: Black Sea; material: saline water; isolation source: suspended particulate matter (SPM) from the Black Sea western gyre | collected 2013-06-09/2013-06-10 | depth... | reverse complement strand
GATCCCATCAAGGTAAGAGGAGCCGGCACCCAAGAGGTAGCCGACTCGCTGGGCGCTTAACTGCTCCTTAACTTTTGCTTCCAGTTTGCGAATGAAGTCCTTTTCTATATTCATTATCGTGCGTACCTATCGCAGAAGTCAGGGGCAGTCAGGGTTTCGACTGACTTCCATTAAAATGATAAATATCCAATTCTTCAATAGCCTGCCGAATCGCCCCAGCCCTGACTGGCACCTGAACTGACAGATTAGAGAAACAATGGGCAGGATTAGTTGTATGGTTTCGAAGTATTGCTCTTGTTTATTGTCACTTTCATTTGAGAGCTTGTAATCTCCTTGCCAGAGAGAAAATCCTTATAAACCTGTTCCCAAGGCCAATTTACTTTTTTTCTTTTCAGTCTAAAAATTTCTATGAATCTATCGCGATTAATTAATTCAAATCGATCAATAATGCCAAGCTCAATCGCTTTCTGAGAAGCTTCCTTAGAGCCCTTTGAAAAATTCTTAGCAGTAGAAACAAGTAAGCCATTACTATATTTTTTAAGAAGCATTGCACCGATAAACTCGCGAATAAGACTGACATTTTCTACCGCATCTGGGCTTTGTCTCCTTTTCACCTGAACTGCAAAAGGCGTTTCTCCATCACAAAATATAAGATCTATTCCACCATCTCCTGTTCTACCTACAAGGCGTACATCAGTTTCAAAAAAATCCTTAAACACACTCTGTACCAACTCTTCAAACTTTTTGGGATTAAGACTATGCAATATTTTCGGACGTTTTCTGAGCTCTATTTCTAATGTTTTTGTAGGGATCGTGACAGAGTCTACATCAAAACTTCTCAAAATCGGTGTCAAGGTGGCCTTATAATATCCTTCGTCCTCTGACAGAATAGAGCTAAACCACCAACCACACCCCTCACAACTCCTTACTATCAAATGAGAGACGTCATCATATAAATCAGTTGTCAATTCATACACAATATCAATCCGGGCTTGGCAAAACGGGCAGGAGTCATTAATGTGATGAGCTTTAAAATAATCACGCAAAGCTGAATCAGACCATTCAATTTCAAAAAATAATTTCCATGGTCTTTCAATAAACGTCGTATAATCTAAAATTGAACTTGATTGGAGGGGCATCTTTTTCTCAAAATATACAAAGAGTAACTCTAATTAAATCCAAGTCGTCGCGGTAGGGATACCGGTTGCCCGGCACCCCCCGCCCAGATCCCGGCGTGCAGTTTTCCCGCACCGGGCTCCTCAATGGTACTCGCTTCCGTAATCTTTACCATCAAAGACGTTGCTATTGCCCTCAGTGAGGTTGGCTTGCAATTTCCGGCCCTACGTGTCCGGTGCGAAGTTTCCTTTGAGGTCTACGTACCACTGTCAGCCCCTTCCCCGTGCCTGCGCCGCCATAGCTTTAGCGAAGGCGTGCGAACGGCCCTACCGTCTCAGAGTACTATGAGCTGATCCGACTCCCTGCAAGTCATCAGTTTCCTCGCCTTTCGGTTCGGTTATCCTACCCATAAATGATGGGAACCTACAGGGTCTCCCAAGTTCCTGATGCATCTCTTCCTGCATGCCACGGCCTGAGGACCCCGGCAGCCCTACGGAATCTCACCATCGCTCAGTGCTCAGAGCAAGCCCTGCAAAGAGTCTGCGATTCCTTCATGTTGGCTTCGTGAGCGTTAAAACACTCGCCGACTGCAACAAGCTCATTTCGAGGCTGTACCAGCACTTAAGGGTATACGGTCACCCTTGCGGCCTACAGGATTCTCTATGTACGCTTCACCTGTTTTGTTCGCCCCGGAACACCCGGAACTCCGCCACAGGCGCAACACTCAATACGGGTGGGTGGTTAACCCTTTCCCGACAGGGACTTGCACCCTGCAAGATGCACCAAGCTTCGCTTGGCGCGCTAATCGCCGGGCTTCAGTGGGCGCATGGTCTTTGCGATCCTGAAAGCCCTGGTTAACTTTTTTCATTTTTTGTCGGTAGTGCAATTGACCCAGTATGCTGATTCATTGGTATGGTTTGTAAATGATCTAAACCATATTTTTTCTGGAGATATTCAAGAACCTCTTTTTCATTATTACGGTCAATTTCACAGTCTGCAATATACAGATCATCATACCGAGCCTCAAGTACATCTGGATCACACAAACCATTTACCATAGCCACTGTGAGCTGAGATTTACGAAAATTATCAACTCTTGGTGATAATGTATTGATGCAAAGCTGTATTTGGTCATTATACGACAAAATCACGCCATCAAGAAATTCACGCCACGAAAAAAAAGCGCTATTATGAAAGTAGTAGCAAGTAATCACATTTGTTTTTCTTATGCTGAACAGTGTTTCAATGCCATACAATGTTGCGTGGAACCTTGAATTTAAAAGGTTTGGATCTTGACCAGCGGAATGCACCCAAATCATATGATAAGTTTTACGATCATGGTCATGATCAATATTCTGTTTCACGCCATCGCGGAGTATCCCTGCCAACGTATTTCTGGGACCTACGGGTATTGTTTTAGATACTAATTCCCCTCTTAAGAGTGCATTTTCATCATTTTTTATTCCAACAGGGTCATCCCCTTTTATTTTTAACTCTAAAGTGTATCGGTCACTTTTTCCGATAACATCAAAATCAGGAGATTTGCTTTTTTCATTCTCAGGAATATCAAACACTTTGAAACCAAATTGGTTTATAAATTGTTTTACTAATGGTCTGAATTCAGATTCTTGCATGATGCTCAAGACTTTTGAAAGTTAACAATAGATTAAGTGGTTTCCAGATATCATGCAGGAAGTTAATAAACCCTGCTATTTAACCACAATAAATAAAAATAATTGACAAATTAAAGTTTAAATCAGTCCGGGGCGGTCATACAATTTAACTATTCTCTATTTATTTCCTCTTTGCCGTAAAATCATTTTGCCGGTTATGGATTAAAACGGGCTCCTCCAAAGGCGGATAAATCTCCGGTCGCCTCGAACCAAATTGAGCGTAAACAAAAAGACAAAACCCTTCTTAGCTTTCTTGCGCAAAGAAGGGCTTTTTCTAATTCAATAGCCATGGGATCGGGCTCCCAGTATTTAGTGGTATTTACCGGCTGTTATGACCGGAAGTGGTGTTTTAGATATATTGCCTGACCTTAATTCAATAATTTAAAAAAATCAATGCTTAGTATGGCGTAGCGCCTGTGGCGCTGGGGGAGAAGCGCCCAAATAGGGACACATAGGAGCGCCCCGCGAAAAGGGGCTTGAGGAGCGTCCAGAAAGCATTCGGCCGCCTTCGCTGAAGCTTCGTCGTGCCAAGGGACTTGAGGAACGGCTCGGGGAGCCTTGATGTGGGTTTCGAGTTGCGCGTTACGAGTTACGGGGTGCGGGTTAAATACTGGATACTTGGTCCTGCCGTCTACGCAGTGCTTCGCCGGCCAAGGGATGCTTGTTGCGGGTTGATTTGCGTGCCCATATTGCTTTCGGCTTGACAGAAAAGCTGTTTTTTTCGTATTAATGGATATGCAAACACCAAAAAGGAAGCAAAAATGGCATTCATAACTCGTTTTATGCAGGGTTCGGACCAGAGTTTTTTCTTGTTCGGCCCGCGAGGGACCGGCAAATCCACCTGGGTAAAGCAGCATTTTAAGTCAGCCCTTTACATCGACCTACTGGCGCCCGATGTCTACCGATCCTACGCTGCCAAGCCTGAACGGTTGCGGGAGGTGGCTGAGGCGCAGCAAACATTAAGCACAATTGTTATTGATGAAATCCAGAAGCTGCCCCAATTGCTGGATGTGGTGCACCTCTTGATAGAAAAGCGGCCTGAATGGCGTTTTGTTATGACCGGGTCAAGCGCCAGGAAGCTTAAACGGTCGGGGGTCGATTTGCTCGCGGGCCGGGCAATACTAAAAGCGATGCATCCATTCATGGCCGCCGAGTTGAGCGATCTGTTTTCGATCGAAGAAGTCTTGGCGACCGGCATGGTCCCTTTGATAAAATATTCGTCAAATCCCAAAGAGACACTGAGTACTTATGTAGCCCTCTATCTGCGGGAAGAAGTCCAGATGGAAGGGCTTGTGCGTAACATCGGTGCGTTCAGCCGATTTTTGGAATCTGCAAGCTTTTCGCACGGCGCTGTTTTGAACATCTCTGATGTGGCTCGAGACTGCCAGGTGGGGCGTAAAACAGTAGAAGGATACTTTTCAATCCTTGAAGATCTGCTTTTAGCTTTCCGGCTGCCAATGTTTACAAAACGAGCCAAGCGCAATCTTTCTTCACATCCCAAGTTCTTTTATTTCGATGCCGGCGTATTCAGGTCTATGCGCCCTTCCGGACCGCTGGATTCCCCGCAGGAGATCGACGGCGCAGCCCTGGAAGGGCTTGTTGCCCAGCATCTTAGAGCATGGTGTTCCTACGGCGGGGATGAAAACCGGCTTTTTTTCTGGCGCACAAAATCAGGCAATGAAGTAGATTTTGTGGTGTACGGTCAAGACACTTTTTATGCCATAGAAGTAAAAAATGCCGACCGAGTTCACTCGAAGTCTGTTAAAGGGCTGCTGGCCTTTAAACAAGATTATCCACAGGCAAACACCTGTCTTTTGTACAGGGGCAAAGAGCGAATAAAAATAAAAGGCATATTATGTCTGCCCTGCGAAGAATTTTTGGTCAACCTGGTTCCGAATAAGCCGATCACCTTGTAATATTGCAATGCAAACTTACAACAACGATGTAATTTTGCGCCCCGGAATGGTTCTTGTTCTCGAATTGCGATTTAATTTAATATCTCACCTCACTTTTCACCTTTCACTTTTCACTATTGACTTTTCCCTGGCACCTGAGCTCTGTCCACTGACCACTGCTTACTGTACTGATAACCGATTACTGGTCACTGCTCACCGCTTTTGGCCTGTTTTTTTATTCTCAAAAGACCGGGGCTATTGTGCATATACATCAAAGAAGAGGAATATCCGGCGTCTAAAAATATGCGCTCAAGGTCGTCAAAAAGAACCGGTCTGTCCGGCCAGGTGAACAATTTTTTGCGTTGCTGCATCGCTTCCCAAGTCTTTGCAGCCTCGGGTTTGGGGGCAAGTACTTCCTCGGATGCCGACTTGCAAAGAAACATTTCACAGACTATCGGTTTTACCCGCCACATGCAGCCCTGCTTTCCAAGATAAACGCATTTAAAGCCCTTGTTCGGTTTTTGCAGTACTGATCTTAAGGCGTTGATTTCCTCTTCAGGTGTAACCAGCGCATTGACGACCACGTCCCCAAAAAAGGTAATGATGCTATCCCGCGAGCAGCAGGCACTTATTTTGCTCTTAAAGCATTTCAGGGTGCATACATCACTGAAATGCGCGTCCAAAAAGGCGTCCACATCATCCCGGAATAAAAGATAATCCGCAATTTGTGACTCAAGCGCCTGCCTTGCATCCAACGCAAGGTTCGCCAAATAAGCCTGCACTAAAGAGAGCGCTTCTATTTGCTCTTTTTGGTATGAATTAATATCTGAGTCCTGCATAGACAGTCTTGAAGAATTAAATATGGTAAGATCTTCTCTTATTTAGTTGGAGAAGAGGGTTCAAGGATTCAAGGGGTCAGGGGGTCAAGTGTTTGCTTTTAAACGATTTGATCATCGTTTTGAGTATACTTTCTACTTCTGCTATGTCTTTTTTTGCTGTAGCCAATTCACCTTTTTCAATGAAGCCTAAACCCCTGCCAACAAAATCTGGGTTCCTTTCTTTGAATATTTTTTTGCTTTTCACTTGAATCCTTGGACCCTCGACCCCTTGGATCCTTCAGTGGTTTTTAAAGTATTTCACTCGAACCCTTGAATCCTTGGACCCTTGAATCCTTAGGATCACTCCAACTATTTGGGAGATGATCCTAATATTTTGACAGTTTCGGCAATCTCCTGCCGACTAACACCGCGGCGCAGCTCCTCCATCGCGCGCATGACGTTCGCAAAGCGCCGACCTTCGGCGGCGCTGATCCATTCGAGCTGGAGGCGTTCGGGCCGGATACCCAGCTTTTCCATTTTTTTATGGATTTTGGCGACTCTTTTTTCGGTCCAGCGGTTGGCATCGATATAATGGCAGTCACCGATATGACATCCGCTGACCAGAACCACCGGCGCACCTTTCAAAAAGCCGTTCCAGACAAATTTTTCGTCAACGCGGCCCGAGCACATGGTGCGGATGATGCGCACGTTGGCAGGGTACTGCATGCGGGATACACCGGCATAGTCGGCCCCGGCATAGGAGCACCAGTTGCAGGCAAAGGCCAGAATCTTTTCCGAGGCGTCTGCGGCCAGCATGGAATCGATCTGGTTGTTGATCTGGTCGTCGGAATAGTGGTGCATGATGATGGCGTCAAAAGGACATTCGGCGCCGCAAGTGCCGCAACCGGAACAGGCGGCGGTATTGACCATTGACGGCGTTTTTTTCTTGATACCCTTGGTGATGGCGTTATAGGGGCAAACTTCAACGCACTTGCCGCACGCAGTACACTTTTCGGGAATGATTTCGGAGGTAATCGGTTCCGTAGTAATTTCGCCCTTGTGCATCAGCCTGATAGCACGAGCCGCAGCAGCCGAAGCCTGGGTGACGCTCTCCTTGATGTCCTTGGGCGCTTCGGCGCAGCCGGCATAGAAAATACCCCGCGTGGCGGCATCCACAGGCAGGAGCTTGGGATGGGCTTCCAGAAAAAAACCGTCGGGAGTCAACTGCAATCCCAGCATTTCCTGCAGCCTCCGGGTGCCGGAAGCCGGCTTTATCCCCACAGCCAGCACCAGCATTTCAAGATCGTGAAATTCGATCTTGGCGGTGGCCGTGTTTTCAACCGCCACACGCAGGCTTTTATCGTCCAGCTCTTCAACATTGCCCGGCAGTCCTCTTAAATATTGGACCCCCTGGCGACGGCTCCGGCTGTAGAGGGCTTCGAACCCTTTGCCGAAGGCCCGAATGTCGATGTAAAAAACCTTGACGTCGATATCAGGGTAATGCTCTTTCAACACCAGGGTGCTTTTGATGGTGTTCATGCAGCAGATGTTGGAGCAATATTCGCTCCCTTTGCGGGATGAACGCGAGCCGACGCATTGAATAAAACCGACCGATCGGGGCCGGCGGCGATCTGTCATGCGAATGGGCGCTCCCTTGGAAGGACCGCCGGCGTTGACCATACGTTCGAATTCGAGGCTGGTCATCACATTTTCGAAACGCGTGTAACCGTATTCATCCAGCTCGGTCGGGTTGTATGCTTTAAGGCCGGTAGCCACGACAATAGACCCGACACTTTCTGCAATCTCCTCGTCGGACATATGGAAGTTGATACAACCCTTTTCGCAAGCCTCGATACACTTGGAACATACGAGGGGGTTGTGGCCCAAACATTCGTTGATGTTGACCACATAAGCCGACGGTACGGCCTGGGGAAAAGCTGTATAGACGGCCTTGCGGGACGAAAGTCCCAGGTTGAATTCGTCCGGACGCACCACCGGGCACACGGGGACACAGTCGCCGCAGGCGGTGCACTCTTTCTCGTCCACATAGCGGGCCTTTTTTACGATGCGAACGTCAAAATTGCCCACATAGCCTTTGACGTCCACGACTTCACTCAGGGTATGGAGGGTTATCCGCGGATGTCGACCGACATCCGTCATCTTGGGACCGAGAATTCAGATACTGCAGTCCATGGTGGGAAAGGTTTTGTCCAGCTGGGCCATGGTACCGCCAATCGACGGATTTTTCTCCACCAAGACCACTTCGTAACCGCTGTCGGCCAGGTCTAAAGCCGCCTGAATGCCGGCCACCCCGCCACCGATGACCAGTGTGCGTGGGGTCAGCGGCATTGTTGCTTCTTGCAGCGGCCGGAGTGCGCCCACACGCGCGACCGCCATGGCAACCAGGTCCCGGGCCTTGTGGGTGGCGTCCTCGGGTTCGTTAATGTGAACCCAGCTGCACTGTTCGCGCAGATTGGCCATCTCCATAAGATACGGGTTGAGACCGGCGGCCTTCATCATCTCGCGGAAGGTCGGTTCATGCAGGCGCGGCGAGCACGAAGCGATCACGATACGGTCCAATCCGTGCTCTGTGATATCTTTTGCTATTTCCTGTTGGCCCGGCTCACTGCAGGCATACGGCATCTCCTTGGATATGACGACATCTTCCAGCCCGGCCGCCTCTGCGGCCACCCGCGGACAATCTACTGTATGGGCTATATTCAGGCCGCACCGGCAGACGTAGACACCGATACGCGACGCCGCTTCAACGCCGGTTAGAGTTTTTGTTTGCACTTTCGACTCCATCTTTATTCCCAGTAAATAGTATTAGCAATGACACCCGTCAGGTCCGCCATCTCCATTTGGAGCGATTGGCCCAGAAAGGGGTCTTCCATGGCGCAGCGCAGATGAATCTGACACTTGGGACAGGCGGTCACCAAAAGATCGCTGCCGGTCTCCCTGGCCTGTTGCAGGCGCTTGGTCTGCAACGACTTGCTGAAGGCGTCGCACCCTGTCCAGGCGCAATTGCCGCAGCAAATGGCGGCACTGCCGTTATCGCGCATCTCCGTAAAGCCGGCAGATTTGAGACGATTTATCAATTTTCGGGAAAGATCACTCGTCACCGACATCCGGTTGAGGCGGCAGGAATCCTGAAACGTCATGCTTTGGTCGATCTTTTTAAAAGCGACGGCCCCTTTGTCGATTTCGTTTTCGAGCAGCTGGTACAGGTGGGTTACCTTGAAATCAATCGCAACCCCTTGAGCGGGATAATCTTGGGCCAGGGTCCGGTAACATTCGGGACAGGCGGTAATGACCTCTTCGATGCCCAGGTTGTGGATGGCTTCCACGTTAAGGGTCGCCAGTTTTAAAAAATTTTCCCGGTCCCCCGTCCACAGCAGATCATGTCCGCAGCAACGCTCATTTGGCAGCAATGCCGGCCGGATATCGAAGAAATTGAGCAGCCGCAGGCTGTCTATCGCAATTTTAGCGGTTTGAACCTGATGATGATTTCTGAAAAAAGTGTCAAAATAAGGGCCGCAACCGCCAAAATAAAGGATTTTGCTCTCCGGGTCCACTTCGATATCGTCCGGAAGCCGGCCCCAGCGGTCTATATTGAGGCCCGGAGCCGTCATGGCCCGCATCAGGGATTGAAAAAAGCCGCCATGGGCCTCGTGACCGTTCTTGGTTTTGGCTCGCACGGCTAAGCGGACGTCGCGAATAAACTCGGGGAAATTGACCGCCGAGGGACAACGCTCGTAACAAATGCCGCAGGTCAAACAGGACCATACATCTTTGGCCACTAACGGTGCTTCAATACCGTCGGCGATGATGGCATTAACCAGGGCCCGGGGGGAGAACGGTTTGCCGGCAAGTGCCAGAGGGCAGGCCGATGAGCATTTGCCGCAGTCCTGGCAGGCGTAGATGTCATGGGTAGCAATTATTTCTTTGACCGAAGTTTGTCTGCCGATTTCCACTGCCGTCGGGGACGGTCGCACCGGGCTGGGGCCCATGGTCCGGATCCGGCTGCAAAAGTCTTTCAAAAACCCAAGCAGCGGTTCCCACTCGCCCGGCAGGAAAGTGGCGTGCCGCAAACGGTCCTTACCCAGGCCCAGCAATTCCAAAATATCGCGGGTATCTTCGGTATTGTTGCAGGCGGCGACGGTACCACTGCCGTAACGGCACGATCCCGGTTCACACCCCATCAGGACAACGCCGTCTGCTCCCATTTCAAAGGCTTTGAAAAGGAGTGATTTGCTGATTCTGCCGGTGCAGGGGATGCGTACCATGTTGACTTCGGTCGGAATCTTACATCCCCGATCCTGAAGCGTCTGGAATGCGCTGTGCGGCCCCCAGTTGCACAAAAACAAAATAATATTGAAATCGTCCATGTTTATCCGATTCTGCTATTAAGGTATAGATTTTTTAAAGTATTTCACTCGAACCCTTGAATCCTTGGACCCTTGAATCCTCAGGATCTCTCCAACTCTTTTTGAGATGATCCTAATATGTTTTCGATGATCTGTTCCAAAAAGTGCTGGTCACGATAGGGGCTGTCGGCGGCATTTGAGGGACACACCGAAATGCAGTTGCCGCAGCCTTTACACAGGGCTTCATCCACGCCGGCCGACCAGCTATCGATCGAATTTTTATGCAAAGTGACCGCCTGCGACGGGCACACGCGAATGCAGCGCCCGCAACTGCGGCACAAGCTTTCATTCACAACAACGACATAGCCCTTGTTCTGGCGTGGTCCCCGCGGCATGACAGCCGCGGCCTGGACGGCGGCGGCAGCCCCTTTTTTGCGATTGGAAACATTAATGCCGGGCGGGTCGGCCAGATACAGCCCTGAAATGGCGGTGGAGCCCGGATAGGAAAACGGAACACCGGGGACGCCCTGCTGCTGCATCTCCGCCTGCACGAAACGGCCCGGCAGGCCTTTCTGGTGAATATATTCGATTCTTTTGCGTGATTTTTCATCCAGAATCACGGCGCCCACCTGCAACACCTGATCCTGGTCGCCCGCGGTAATGCTGACCCGGAAATTTCCCAGGGTGCCGCTCAATTCTTTGACAGTCGCATCCTTGAAACTGTAGACATTCAGGTGCCCAGGGAGATCCGCAGACATCGCGACCGAAGAAGTAAGCCAGAAGACCTCCATCCCCGCTTCGGCCAGGGTCATCACGCTGGTGACGGCGGCTTCTGATGTGCCGATGACGGCGGTATTGAAGTTGTAGTTGCGGACCGGATCCGGCAACGACTTCAAGCGCCGGGCACGCTGAAGCGTACGATCGACAAGACCACTGAACTTTTTCATGGCCAGGGAGTGATCCTGGGCGATCAGACGCAGGGCTTCGCCTTTCAGGTTGCAGGATTCGACCATGGAACGGCTTATCCCGGTGCCGTTAAACAAGGCCTCTTTGAGACGGCTGCGTTGATCGGTACAGGCGCTGCAGATAAAATTGAGGGGACAACATACGCAGGCTGCCAGAGCAATGCGGGTAATCCCTTTTTGACGAATAGTGCGAATGATGCCGGCCGATCCTTCGGGCGCACAGACGCTGGACAAGACCTCGGCATGTACTACGTCGTCCAGGGCGGTTAACCCCTCCACGTACTTATCCATGCCGTCCAGCCATCCCAGGGCGCTGTTACAGCGGCAGACGAAAACGCCGATGCGGATCTCGGGTGAAAGTCCCGGGTCGGGCGGAGAAAAGGACAAACCGCGGCCTCGGGGCCTTAAGGAGGTGCCCCCCAGCAAGACCATAGCCTTGGCCGCGGCGGCAAAACCGCGCAGTACCATGGCGTCAACATCGGTCTTGGCGGACTTGGGGCCGTATGCCCGAATGACGTCTTCGCCTCTGATCGAGGGAGCGTTATCCGGGTCGGCAACAATGACAACGCCCGTAAGCTCCATGGTCTCTCCGCCGATTTCGCCGTGGTTGACCGCGTTGATGGCGCCGCAGGCCTCCACACACTCCATGCATTCGGAACAGACCCCGCACTGCAGGCAGCGTTCGGCTTCGGCCACCACCTGGGATTCACTCAACCCCATGGCTACTTCGGTAAAGCTTTGCAGGCGAACCGCCGGCTGTCGTTCCGGCATGGCCGTGCGCGCCAGGTATGGAATTTCGTTGGAAATCTCCGGATAATCTTTGTTTTCGGGCCTGGCAGCCGCGATGCTGCGTGTCTCTTCTCCGCTGATATCTTGATGAATGGCGCGGGCCGCGGACCGGCCGGCGGCCATGGCTTCGATCACGGTCGAGGGGCCCGCAACAATATCTCCGGCAGCAAAAACACCCGCACAACTGGTACGCCCGTCCCCATCGACTTTAATAAATCCATGCCGGCTGATATCCATGCCCCCGATCCGGCGGCCGTTTTTGAGAACGCCGGCCTGGCCGATGGCGACAAAGGCCCGATCGAATTCAAATTCCAGCGGCTTGCGGCCGGGGATGACCACCGGCCAGGGGATTCCCTGGGCATCCGGTTCCCCGGGGCGGGTCGGCCGGCAGCGCAGACGCTTTAAGCTTCCGTTGCGGCCTAAAAAGGCGACGGTTTGCAGGGCTGTGCGGACAACGACACCTTCTTCGCGAGCGGCCTGGATTTCTGCGGGATCCGCCGGAATAAGCTCTTCGGGAAACCATGACAGGAGGGTGACGTCGGCCCCCAGCCGCACCAGCGTGCGGGCCAAATCAAAGGCGGCGTTGCCGTCACCGATGACGGCCGTTTTTTCCGCAAAAGAGTCGATATCGCCGCGGTAGAACCGGCTCAAAAAAGCAAGACAGCCTTCAACCCCGTCGAGGGTCTCGCCCTCTACTCCCAGCTTGCGGTCACTCCAGGTGCCGGTGGTGCAAAGGACAGCGGCAAATTCGTCCTTGAGCCGACCCAAGTCCGCGTCCAGATCAACGGGATTACCGCCAACGAATTCTACTCCCAGTTTTTCAATATAAGCCAGATCAGCATCAAGAATTTTGCGCGGGAGTCGATGGGGACCGATGCCGTAACGCAAAAGACCGCCGGGCAGTTTTTCCTTCTCAAACACCGTGACCGGATAGCCCAGGCGAGCCAGGTCCGCGGCGGCGGCCAGGCCGGCCGGGCCTGAGCCGACCACGGCGATTTTGTGGGAACGGGTTCCTGTTAGTGAAGCCTTTTTTTCCGAGGGATGATCGCCCTCGTAATCGGCCACAAAGCGTTTAATATCCCGGATGGCGATGGGCTCGTCCAGATCCCCCCGGCGGCAGACCTCCTCACAAGGATGCGTACAGACCCGCCCGCAAATTCCGGGGAGCACATTCTGTTCCCGGATCAGGTCCAGGGCTTGCGTGAAGCGTCCGGCCCGGGCCAGGGTGATATATCCCTGCACGTTGACTCCCAGCGGACAGCTTTGCTGGCAGAGCGGGCGGCGGCGTTTATCTATCACCACGCGTCCCGGAAGGCTGCGCTGACTGTTCAGGCGTATGGGTCTCTCACCGCCGGGGGCCGACACCGGGCAGACCTCGGTGCAGCGGCCGCAGAGGGTGCACCTTTCCAGATCCACAAAAGTTTCCATGCGGTTCAGCCGCACACGAAACCCCTGGGAGCTGTGTTTGACGGCACTGACGCGGGCGGGCAGAATGCAGCGGATATTAGGATTTCTGAGCATCCGGATGAGCCCCGGGCGATAGGCGTAGTTGAAGGTAATGCCCGATTTGAGACACCATTCGTCCCGGGCGAGTTTGCGGTCCAGATCGGCATCCGAGTCGATCAGAGTAACCGGGATACCCAGTTCTCCGAGCTTGTTGACGGCGGCGATACCGGCCGGCGTTGCACCGATAACCGTTACCCTGTGAAGCCTATCTTTGGGGCGTTTCATGCCATGGCTCCTGTGCGGCCTGCGGCCTTCTTGCGGCGGCCTTTGAGGGTGGCCAGACCGTAATCACTCCCTTTAGTGAAAGCCTTGATATTAAGTTCTTCAGTGCCCTTGGGCACGGATTCCTCAACCGATTTTTTGGCGGCGTCCATTGAAACCACGTTGGTAACAGCCGTAAAAAAACCGATCATAATTATGTTGGCCATCATTTTACGCCCGAGTTCTTCAGCCATACGGGTGGCGGGAATAGAGAAAAAGTCGCCTTCAATCTCGCGGTTGGGACGCACCAGGTCATGATCGATGATCAGGATCCCTTGTTTTTTGAGGTTTCCGACCATTTTGTCGTAACCCGATTGCGACATGCATACCAGAATATCAGGGGTGGTCACGTAAGGATAATTGATGATTTGATCGCAAATCACCACCTGGGCGCTGCAGGAACCTCCGCGGGATTCGGGCCCGTAAGACTGGATCAGGGTGCTCTCCTTGCGGTCACCGATAGCAGCGGCCTTGCCCAGGACAAACCCGGCCAGAACGATTCCCTGACCGCCGAATCCCGTAATGATAATCTCTTTTTTGTTGTGTTCCTGTGCGTTGGTCATACCCGAACCCTTCTTTTCGAACACTTATTCTTAAATACGGTTACCTATTTTGTAACAGGGCACCTGTTCATGCAAATTGGAACCTTTTAAGTGCCTAAAGTGATCTAAAGTTATGGAACTCGCCTCTGGCGAGATCAATTATAATAAAAATTGATAGAATACCTTAACTTTAGGCACTTTAGATCACTTTAGACACTTTAAACTTATAAATAGACTGAATAAACCAATTAAAATACGTCACCGTATTTATGAATCAGAGCACTAAGCCAACCCGGATCAGCCGGATCGACATATTCGGTCGTATTTCTCCGCATGGGTTGCACGTTCAAGATCGATAAAATTTCCCAGCACGATCCCCTTTTCAAAATCCATGTCAGCCTCAGCAGGGTTAGCACCGTTTTTGATGATGCTCTTCTCCTGATAAATCCTTAAGGTATCCATCGGCTTCTGGCGGTTGCGGCGGCCATAATTGACCGGACAGGGGGACAGTACTTCGATGAACGAAAATCCTTTTCTCAAAAAGGCTGTTTTGATCGATTCGGTCAGATCCCGCGTGTGCAGCATGGTCCAGCGGGCCACATAGGTGGCGCCGGCGGCATACGCCAAAAACGGCAAATTGAAAGGTGCTTCATGATTCCCGGACGGCGTTGTGGTGGTTTTGGCCTTATATGGTGTCGTCGCCGCTGCCTGGCCGCCGGTCATCCCGTAATTTAAGTTGTTGACGCAGATAACGGTCATATCCATGTTACGGCGGGCGGCATGGATAAAATGATTGCCGCCGATGGCAAACAGGTCGCCGTCACCGCTGAACACTACCAGGTTCAGATCGGGGTTGGCCAGCTTCATCCCGGTGGCAAACGGTACGGCCCGGCCATGGGTGGTATGAAAAGAATCGAATTTGAAATAACCGGCGGCCCTTCCGGAGCAGCCGATGCCGGAGACCATAACAAATTTGCTCAGATCGAAGCCGGTCCCCTTGATAGCCGTCAAACAGGATGAGAATACCGTTCCAATGCCGCATCCCGGACACCAGATGTGAGGAATTCGATCTTTACGGATCAGGTCATCCAGGGGATGCTGGGGTTGCTTTCCGGATGTTTTAGTAGTTGCTGCCATAGTTAAACCCTAAATGAGCGTAAACAAAACGGGAAAAATGTTTTATATATTTAATTTATCCACCATTTTGTATGTTCAAATGCATTTTCATAACGCTTCTATGAATGAGATATAATTTTTAGAAAAAATCCCATTTTGTTTACCCTTTAGGCTTCGCTTTCAGCTACGACCCAACAAGCCGGGAAAGCCGATGACGCCCCATATTCTTTGTTATCAAGGGCTCGCAGTAGACGACTACGGCGTCACCCTTGATGCCTCGAATCTGGGACACCCTCGACTTTCGCTCAATTAGGGTTAAAAAGCCTCTTTCAAGACGGTTAATACCTCTTCGGGCCGGATGATCGTTCCGCCCGCATGTCCCACCAAAAAAGCGGGAATTGCGCCCCCCACACAACGTTCAACCTCTCGGTGCATCTGACCCAGATTAATTTCCACGGTTACGAAACCTTTAACTCTGCGGGCCAGTCGGCGAATCTGATCCTCCGGAAACGGCCACACGGTAACCAGCCGCAAAAGTCCGGCCTTAATCCCGGCCAGGCGGGCCTGGTCGACCGCGGCCAGGCTGGTTCGTGCCGATACGCCGTAAGATACTATGACGATTTCAGCATCCTCCATACGATAACTTTCAGTGCAGAGGATGTCGTCCAAATTCATGTGAATCTTGCTGGTCAGCCGGGCCATCATTTCCGCCTGAGTCTCGGCGTTCATCACCGGATAGCCTTTTTCGTCATGGGTAAGTCCTGTGATGTGGACATTATAGCCTTCTCCGGCCGCCGGCATGGGGGCGACACCGTTGGGCCCGGGCCGGAAGGGTTTAAAGCGGTCTTTGCGGCCTTTGGGGCCGGGTCGCGATGCGGTTTTAATTTTATTGGCCGCCGGAATGACGACTTTTTCGCTCATATGACCGATAATTTCATCGGTCATGATCAGTACCGGAATACGGTACTTTTCGCTGAGATTGAAGGCCGTAATAGTTTGATAGAAAGCCTCCTGAGGCGAATACGGCGAAAGAGCTATGATTTCGTAATGGCCGTGGGACCCCCAGCGCGCCTGCATCATATCGGCCTGAGCACCAAGTGTGGGAAGGCCGGTGGAAGGTCCGGCCCGTTGTACGTTGACCACCACGCAGGGGGTTTCGGTACAGATCCCCAGGCCGATATTCTCCATCATCAAACTGAAACCGGGGCCGGAGGTGGCGGTCATGCTTTTAACGCCGGTCCAGGAGGCCCCCAGAATAGCGGCCATGGCGGCAATTTCGTCTTCCATCTGAATATATGTGCCGCCGAGGGGGCCCAGCCTGACCGCCATGCGCTCGGCGATTTCGGTGGCCGGTGTGATCGGGTATCCGCCAAAGAAGCGACAACCTGCCGCCAGAGCACCTTCTGCACAGGCGACGTCTCCGTTCATAAAATATTCACCGGTTAGGACTGCTGGTTTCATTTTATTATGTCCTGAAAAACCTGGTTCTCTGGGCCAAGCCTGTCCCGCATTGCGGGAGTCAGAGAGACCCGGCTCTGCCGAAAACCTTAAAAGTGCCTAAAGTTTGAAGTGAACTAAAGTGAGCTAAAGTTAAGGAATTCTGTCAATTATATAAAACCAGCGGAGCGACACGCGGCGCAAGCGCCTGCGCTGCGCGAGCGACACCATAACTTTAGGCACTTTAGCTCACTTTAGGCACTTCGCACTTGTTCAATTTGCCGGAAATCAGCCCCCTTCAGGGGCAAACCAAGGCCTGGTCCTCTGGGCCAGGATTCTTTACGCCTCCACCGTAAAGATGGCAAACTCCGGGCAGATAATCTCGCAGTAGTGGCAGTTGGCGCAGTCTTCCTGCCTGGTCACCTCCGGAGGATGATACCCTTTGACGTTGAATTTTTTGGAAAATTCGAGAACCTGCCGCGGGCAGAAATCGATACAGTACCCGCAGCCCTTGCAGCGGTCTTCGAGGATATGCACGATACCCTGAGAAACCTGAATCAAATCTGCATCAAGCGGAACCCGCCAGAATTCCATAGATTATTTCTCCAATGATAAAGTTTGATGGCGAACCTTAAAGCGGCACTTAATAATACATTTAACGAGTACCTGTCAATTGTTAAATCAACGGACATGCCAAAAAACAGAGACACCCCCAGATTTTTTAAGAGGGTGTCTATAAATTCTTTCATCGAACTGAAATTCCCTGCAAAAAGCTGCAGAGAAGGCGCGCCCTGTGACAGTGTGACTCCTGGACGCTACTTATTATTTGTCATTGGTCATTGATTTACCCCTATTGTTTTTTTTATCAAACTATTATAGTAAATACTTGCTATTAGTCATTGGTCATTTGATATTATGTATTTCGGTGTCAGGGAGTTTTAGCTGTAAGACCGCTCAGTGGATAATCATATTTTAAACCGTGTGAACTCGTACATAAAGGTTCGTAAAGAAAGAACATTCGATAACAACGCCATGATAAAAAGAGAACCGATTGCTGTGGTCGGGATGGCCGGCATTTTCCCCGAAGCTCCCGACCTGGATATATTCTGGCAAAATATTGTTAACAAAATCGATGCTGCCTGCGAGGTTCCCCCCAACCGCTGGATCGTAGAGCCGGACGCGATCTACGATGCTGATCCCGGGCCGGACAAAACCTTTTCAAAACGTGCCTGCCTGATCCATGATTTTGAATTTGACCCAGACGGCTTTGAGATTGACAAGCAGCTTTTACAAGCACTGGATCCGCTTTATCATCTTGTTCTGCATACCGGCCGGGAAGCTTTATCAAGCTGCAAAGCCACCGCCTTAAATAAAAAAAACACCGGGGTTGTTCTGGCTGCCATTGCCTTGCCGACTGATGGTTCATCTTTTATCACCAGACAAATTTTGGGTGCTTCTTTTGAAGAGAAACTATTCGGTAATATTGCCGTAGAAAACATTGAGCACCTTTCCAGGGAGCAGTATCTGGCCGGCAAGGTCACCAGCCTTCCCGGTGCTATTCTGGCTGAAGGGTTGGGTCTCGGGGGCGGAAGCTACACCCTGGATGCGGCCTGTGCCTCATCTTTGTACGCGGTTAAACTTGCCTGTGATGAACTCTGGAGCGGCCGTGCCGACGCCATGATAGCCGGCGGGGTTTCCAGACCGGAATGTCTTTATACTCAGGTCGGTTTCAGCCAGCTGCAGGCTCTATCTCCTTCAGGCCGATGCGCTCCGTTTGATGCCGGCGCGGACGGCCTGGTTGTGGGAGAAGGGGCCGGTATGCTCGTTTTAAAACGGCTCGACGATGCCTTACGCCACCAAGACAATATTTGTGCTTTAATCCCGGGAATCGGCCTTTCCAATGACATGCGCGGCAACTTGCTGGCCCCGGACAGTGAAGGCCAGGTGCGGGCCATGCGCAGTGCTTATACCGCCGCCGGCTGGTCGCCCCATGACATCGACCTGATTGAATGCCATGGCACCGGCACACCTGTGGGGGATGCGGTGGAACTGCAAAGCTTGAAAAACCTATGGGGCCCATCCGGCTGGACTGCTGAGCAATGTGCCATCGGATCCGTCAAATCAATGATCGGCCATCTTTTGACAGGGGCCGGGGCCGCCGGAATGATCAAGACCCTTTTGGCTTTAAAACACCGGACACTGCCGCCGTCACTTCACTTTAAGCAAGCACCGCAAAAAAGCCCGCTTAATAACAGCCCTTTTCGGGTACAGACCCGCGCGGAAAAATGGATGCGAAGAGCAAACGATGGCCTGCTGCGTGCGGCGGTGAGCGGATTTGGATTCGGGGGAATAAACGCCCACCTGCTTTTTGAAGAATGGAACCCGGAAATTGGAAAATGTCGATTGATGATCAAAGAGCATCGTTCAGCGGCCGTGGAGCGTCAATCTCCCATCGACCTGCCCTCTTCTGAAATGGTCCCTGTTGCCCTTGTCGGCATGGCAACTCATTTTGGTTCTTTAACAAATTTGCAAGAATTTAAGGAGGCTATTTTCAGAGGTGATTCGATTATCGCAAAGCGTCCGCTAAACCGCTGGAAAGGTTCCGATAATATCGCTGAAAAGCATCTGGGTCTGCCGCTTTTAAACGGTGGATATATAGATGATCTTTTATTAGACACCGCCGCCTTTCGCATACCCCCTGCGGAACTCCCTGAAATCCTCCTGCAACAGCTTCTGATGCTGAAAGTCGCTGCCGATGCCATGGAGGATGCAGGGCTTCCACAAAGAGAGGAGCGCCCGCGCATGGGTGTTATCATTGGCATGGAATTTGATTTTGAAGCCACTGATTTCCACCTGCGCTGGAACCTGCATAATTTGGTTCAACGCTGGAGCAAAGCAAAAGGCTTTGACCTTGATGATCGAGCCGCCGCCGTCTGGCTTGAATCGCTGAGAGACTCCTGCGGTCCGCCCCTGACAGCCACTCGAACGGTTGGTGCCCTGGGAGGAATTGTTGCCAGCAGGCTTGCCAGGGAATTTCGTTTCGGAGGTCCCAGTTTTGGCGTCTCCTGTGATGCGGCTTCCGGCCTGAAAGCCCTTGAAATCGGGGTCAGGTCTTTGCAGCAAAATGAAACCGACGCGGTTCTGGCCGGAGCAATAGATCTTTGCGGTGATGTGCGCAATGTCATCTCTGCCAACAGCATAAGGCCATTTACCGCAAGAAAGGAAACACGCCCATTTGATCAGTCAGCCGACGGGACCCTGCCGGGTGAAGGTGCTGCGGCAGTTGTTCTCAAAAGGCTTGACCAGGCCGTTAAAGACGGCGATAGAATATATGCTGTTATTAAAGGCGTCGGAAATGCGAGCGGAGGCGGTATTGGCCGCAACTCTCCTTCCAAAGACGCCTATCTTCTTTCCCTGCAACGGTCCTTTCAGGATGCCGGCCTGGCTCCATCAGCGGTCAGCTTTATTGAGACCCACGGCAGCGGCGACCCCGCGGAAGACCGGATGGAAGCAGAAGTCCTTAACAGCTTCTTTGCACAAAACCTGGAGCCGTGTGCCGTCGGATCCCTAAAACCAAATCTGGGACATGCGGGGGCTGCCTCCGGACTGGCCTCACTAATCAAAACCAGTCTTTGCCTGTACCAGGAGATAATTCCTCCTCTGAAAAATTTTGTCAAACCCGCGCACCAAATTCGGTCCGGCAGCGCCTTGCATATACCTGCTTTCCCGCAGTACTGGTTGAGAAACAGACAAGACGGGCCTCGCAGGGCCTGTACAAGCGCCATGACCCCTGACGGCAACTGTATGCATGTTATCCTCGAGGGTTTTGAATATGAATCCGTTGAGCTTATACCGGAGAAGGTCGCCGCAGAAAGAATAAATCCCCTGGGATTCAAACCTGTGGGACTTTTCGTGCTGGAAGGAGAACGTAGAAGCGACCTGCTGGAGAACCTTGAGGCCCTTGCGACGCATATTAAAAACATAATGAATGCACCCGGCCCGCATTCATCTTTTGAAAAATCCGACCCGGGAAATAATGCAAAGATCGATTTTGCCGCTTTTTCCTGGTATCAAAAGAACAATTTTGATCCAGCCAAAAAAAATGCGCTCTCCATAGTAGCAGGCGATTTTGCACAACTGGAAAAATATATTTTCGAAGCTCGCCAAGCAGTTGTATCCGCAACAGCCTGCAGCATGAACGGGCCGGGCGGAGTATGTTACACTCCCGCTCCCCTGGGGCGCCATGGTGAAGTAGCATTTGTCTTTCCAGGCTCCGGCAACCATTACGTTGGAATGGGCCGCGGCCTGGGTGTCCGCTGGCCGGAAATTCTGCGTAAAATGGACTCGCAAACCGGACACTTAAAGACTCAACTTATTCCCGAATGTTATGTCCCGTGGGGGACGGCATGGATGCCGGGATGGGAAAATGCAGCCCTTGAAAAGATTGCTTCCGACCCTCTGCACATGATTTTCGGCCAGGTCGTACACGGGTGTGTTGTCGCCGACCTTGTGGGCGGCTTCGGTTTGAAACCCTCGGCGGTTATCGGCTACAGCCTGGGTGAATCCGCCGGGCTCTTTGCCCTGGGTGCCTGGCCCGACCGCGGCGAGATGTTAAAGCGTATGAGTGCAACCGATCTGTTTTCCAGGCAGTTAGCCGGACCCTGTCGTGCCGCTCGTAAAGCCTGGAATATACCGTTGCATGAAGAAGTGAACTGGTGTGCGGCTGCCGTGAACCGGCCCTCTGCTGCGGTACAAAAGGTAATCGACAAGTTACCCTTTACCCGACTGCTGATCGTCAACACCCCTGATCAGTGTGTCATCGGCGGTCGTAAAGATCAGATTGAAGCTGTTATCAAAGAACTTGAATGTGAAGCCGTCTTTTTAGAAGGCGTGGTCACGGTGCACTGCGATGCCGTCGATCCGGTAGCGGAAGCTTACAGACAGCTGCACGTTTTTCCGGTCACACCCCCCGAAGGTATTCGCTTTTACAGTTGTGCCCTGGGCCGTTCCTATGAATTGAGCAGCGCCGGCGCCGCTGATTCCATTTTAAAACAGGCAGCTTCGGGTTTTGATTTTCCGGCCCTGATCAAGCAGGCCTATCAAGACGGCATCCGCATTTTTCTGGAAATGGGGCCCCACGCGTCCTGTACCGGAATGATCAACAGCATCCTCGACAATCAGCCCCACCTGGCGGTTTCCGCCAGTGTTAGAGGTGAAGACGAAATTCTGACGATTTTCAAATTTCTGGGCACTCTGATTGCACATAAAGTCCCGCTCGATCTTGACAAACTCTACCCAAGCGTTTCACCGGCTCTCAGCGGCACTGAAACTTCAAAAGAAAAATCCGTACACCTCATCAGGCGGATTGTAGGCGGCCAGGCACCATCCCCGGCCCTGCCGGAACAGGGAGCAGGGAGCAGGGAGCAGGGGGCAGCCGCCTACGCTACGCTACGTCGTGCCAAGGAGGACAGAGAAGATAAAGGACCAGAGCGTGATACGCGGCAACCGGCAACGAGCATCCAGCATCCAGTATCCCTTGGCACGGCGAAGCACTGCGTAGACGGCAGCATCCAGCATCCAGTAACCAGCATACCCTATTCAGAACTTATCCAGCCCATGACAGACAATATTGCGGCCACATCAAAAGCCCATCAGACCTTTTTACAATTTTCAGACGATCTTGCCAAAGGGTTTGCCAAGACTTTTGACTTTCAGACGCAGCTTTTGAGGACCATGGCCTCCAAAGAGAATGCGGTTTTAAGTTCAGAATTGACACCAAAGGCTCCGCAAACAACTCCCCGGCCCCCTTCCGGGGTTTCCGACCGCAACGTCGTCTTTAACCGTGAGATGTGCCTGGAGTTTGCAGTCGGATCTGCCGGGAAAGTCTTAGGCCCTGAATTTGCGGTCATCGACACTTATGACGTCAGGGTGCGCTTGCCGGACGAACCCCTCATGCTTGTAGACCGCATCGTTGAGCTGCAAGGTGAAAAAGGATCCCTGGGCTCCGGCCGCCTGGTGACGGAACATGATGTACTGCCCGGCGCATGGTACCTCGACGGCGGCCGCGCACCGGTATGCATCTCGGTTGAAGCCGGTCAGGCGGATCTTTTTCTGTGCTCTTATCTGGGCATTGATCTGAAAGTAAAGGGCCTGCGCAAATATCGGCTTCTGGACGCTGTTGTTAAATTCCACAGAGGCCTGCCGCGTCCGGGAGATGTTATTCGCTACGAAATCGATATCGACAATTTTGTCCGCCAGGGGGATACTTATCTTTTCTTTTTCCGCTTCGAAGGCTTTATCGGCAATGACCATCTCATCAGCATGTTCAATGGCTGCGCCGGTTTTTTCACTGATGAAGAAGTGCGCAATTCAGGCGGAATTATTTTAACCGAGGAGGATAAGCGCCCATTGGCCGGCAAAAAAGCTTCCAACTGGCAAGATCTTGTTCCGGTTTATGCGGAAAGCTATAATGACGAGGCTGTAGCCGCCCTCAGAACAGGCGAGCTTGCCCGGTGTTTTGGACCGCTCTTTGACGGAGTCGATCTGGCCCCATCACTGCGGCTCCCGGGGGGACGCATGCAGCTTATCGACCGCATCCTGCTGCTCGATCCTGTTGGCGGTCGTTATGGGCTGGGGTTGATCAGGGCCGAGGCCGATATCCATCCTGATGACTGGTTTTTGACCTGTCACTTCATGGATGACATGGTCATGCCGGGAACTCTCATGTATGAATGCTGCACCCATACCTTGCGAGTGTTTCTCCAGCGCATAGGCTGGGTCACGGCCAAACCGGAAACCTGCTACGAACCGGTGCTCGGAGTTGCCAGCGTGCTCAAATGCCGAGGACCGGTAACTCCCCGGACCAGGCATGTCCGGTACGAAATCGAGATCAAGGAATTGGGTTACGCCCCGGAACCGTATGTAATTGCCGATGCCCTGATGTATGCCGACGGACAAAGAATCGTGTCGTTTAAAGACATGTCCATGAAAATGACCGGGGTTACCCGGACCGAAATCGAAGCCGTGTGGGGGAAAGCAGAGGGCAGGGAGCAGGGGGCAGGGAGCAGGGGGCAGCGGGCGGAGGACGATTCCCGGCAACCAGCATCCCCGATAAATCGGGATTTCCGCTTCGCTCCAACCAGCATCCGGAAACCGGCTCTTTATGATCGTGACAGGATTCTGGCATTTGCCGTCGGTAAACCGTCGGAAGCATTCGGCGAACCCTACAGGGTGTTTGATCAAGAACGGTTGATTGCCAGACTGCCGGGTCCGCCCTACTCTTTTATGGACCGCGTTGTTGCCGTTGAACCCCGGGCATGGGAGCTGAAGCCCGACGGGTGGATAGAAGCCGAATACGATCTGAGGCCCCAAGCCTGGTATTTCAAGGCCGACCGCTCCGGATCCATGCCGTTCTGCGTGCTGTTAGAAATTGCGCTGCAACCCTGTGGATGGCTGGCCGCTTATCTGGGTTCGGCCCTTCGCAGTGAAACTGATCTCAAGTTCAGAAATCTGGGCGGCAGGGCCGTCATACGCCGCACGATCTTTCCTGTGGAAAAGACCCTGACCATGCGCGCTCGCATGACAAAAGTTTCCGAAGCCGGAGAGATGATCATTGAACATTTTGATTTTGAAGTTCTGCAGGATGCTGAAGTTATCTATGCGGGTGATACGTACTTCGGATTTTTCTCCAAAGAAGCCCTGGATCAGCAGGTCGGTATCCGGGGAGTAGACAATCTGGTCTACCATCCCACCCCAGATGAGTTGCACGACGCCCGCTCCCACAGCTTTGAGAACCAGGCGCCGCTGACACCGGATGATTCTCAATTGGATCCGGCGCCTTCACTGGCAATGCCGTCCGATGCGCTGCGCATGATAGATAATATTGAACTCTACGCACCCCAAGGCGGCCCCGAAAAATTAGGCTTTATTCGCGCTATTAAACAGGTCAACCCGGATGAATGGTTTTTCAAGGCTCACTTTTACCAGGACCCTGTCTGTCCGGGTTCCCTGGGAATTGAATCCTTCCTGCAGCTGGTCAAATTCATGGCGCTGGATCGATTCAAGGAGCTTGTTGCCAGCCATTGTTTCGAGCTTATCAGTGATGATCCCCATAACTGGATCTATCGCGGCCAGGTGATTCCGGAAAATAAAAAAATTGAAGTTGAAGCAACGGTAACTAAAATAATTGACAGCCCGTTTCCGAGCATATATGCAAACGGGTTCCTGAAAGTCGACGGATTGTATATTTATCAAATGGAAAACTTCGGCTTTAGGTTGGTTCCAATATAATTTTGACAGGATCAAAATGAAAAGTGTCTAAAGTGAACTAAAGTTTGAAGTGCCTAAAGTTATGGAGTCGCTCGCGCAGCGCAGGCGCTTGCGCCGCGTGTC
>JACKQG010002347.1_pt1 | contig 24878 bp, 26 predicted proteins | sample 8237621 | NCBI WGS metagenome assembly JACKQG01 (sample SAMN15677084, study PRJNA649215) | marine metagenome | biome: marine; feature: Black Sea; material: saline water; isolation source: suspended particulate matter (SPM) from the Black Sea western gyre | collected 2013-06-09/2013-06-10 | depth... | reverse complement strand
CAAAGCCACGGGATGAAAGATCCACCAATGCAGCTAGTGCTATAACACCTCCTCCTAGGATAGCGATCTTATTATCATCCATTCTAATTACTTCCTATTTCGTGGTTGTGATAATGGACATAATTATACAATAATACAATATAATATTCAATAAAGTTCAGATACTTTTTTAGATGAGGCAACAGGGAAAGATATTAAATTTTAAAACCCCTAATTCAGTATACTTTTTCTTTATATTTTCAATAATCTGGCTCTTTTTTGGTTAATTTACTCCAATATCCTTTAATTTCAAAATATTTGTATTTACTATCAACCCTTAATCCATCTTAAAATTTAGTACATTTTCTATTAAGTTTTCTATTTTTTAGTTTTAACTGAGTTTTATAAAATTCTTCAATAATTTCGCAAAGCATATTAACACTTGTATCATAAATTATTCCCCCAAATTCCTTTATTGCACGGGTTGGATTTCCCGTAGCCCATATATTAGATTTTCCAAATATCATGTTGATATATATAATTTTTTCTTTTTCCCTAACTCCATAGGACAATTTTTTAAATTACTCTTCATAATATCCGTATCATTAGCAACAGACATATCAACAAGATCAGTTAAATATAACATTAGAGATGTTTCAAACTCACCACCATGTGAAACTCCACCATTTTTTGATTTTCTATTCTTACTGATAACATCATCAGTCCAACAGTTATAAGTATTTACAATTCTAGGAAATACCTTAAAATCATCACTAATAGATCTTACCACTACATCTAAAACTCCAGGATTTTTACCATGGGAATTTACTATAAGTATTTTATCTATGTCCATATCTATAAGAGAGCGGCATATTTCATACATTAGATCAATTAGCACTTTTGGCTTTATTGATATTACACCAGGCCAATTTTTAAGTACCCAAACAGTATATCCAAATCACACTGGAGGAAGAACTGAGATAGGAATTTTACCTGATATTTTATTTAAAATATAAAGGTAATCAAAGCTATTTTAACAATTTATTCTTTATTTTTTCTAACATATCTAGACAAAAAATCATAACTATATTCACGCCCGTCAATCTTTCTAACTCTTCCTTCCTGAGGTCCTCTTATAATAATATCTGCTATTACATTATTCTTCTGTAATTTTATGTTTGCAGCTTCTGTCTCTATTCCAGTAAGTCTACCTGACCCACTATGATTTATTTTTTCAACATTCTCTATTGCTTTTTTTATTTCTTCTTTATTCATTCCTCCTCTCCCTTTTTTGAATCTTTAATTTCAAACTCAGTCTATCCTTTTTAGAAATGCCTCAAATTCTTTATCATCTATTTCAAAGCTATTGCTTTCTTCGGGAAAAATTCCAATTTTAACTTCCTCCTTAAACCTTTTTAGCGCTGTTACTGAATCTTTAAAAAAATTTAAATATTTTTTACAATGTTTAGGGTAATACCTATCATGCATTCCAAGTATATCTTCACAATGAAGAAACTGTCCATCACAACCAGCTCCACTTCCAACACCTATTGCTGGTACTTTAAGTCTTTTGGTTATTTCAGCTGTAACCTTATATGGAACACATTCAAGTTCAAGCCAGATAACCCCTGCTTCCTGAAGAGCAAGTGCATTCTTATATGTTTCAACTGCTTCATCAGCTTTCTTTCCTATAGATTTGAACCCCTCACGAATTACAATTTCCATATTTAGTCCAACAGTCCCTACACAAGGTATTCCTTTATTTGCTATCCTTTTTATTTTCTCAACATTTATTCCAGCACCTTCTATCTTTACTGCATCTGCTCCAGTTTTAATAAGCTTTACTACTGCCTCTGAAGTCTTTTCATAACTTAAATAAGAATATCCATAGGGAATAGGCACCATTATAAATGTATTTGGAGCTCCTCTCCGTACTGCTTTTAGACAAAATATAAGTTCATAAAGTTTAGCCTTTATTCCATTCTGCATGCCTTTATAATATATCTCTGTAGGTGGCCCATCTAGTCCTATTATATCTATTTCTGCTTGTTCTATAGCTCTTGCAGTAAAAAAATCAAGTGCCGTTGTCTTAGTAATTTTTCTCTTTCCTTTTAACTCTAATATATCTCTTGCTGAAAGCCTTTTCAAATATTCTCCTCTCTTAACAATTACCTTACGCACCTAATCAATATCTACTTTTTTTAATAGAGCAGGTATGTGTTCTTCCCAACCCTGTATTCCAATATGAATGCCAGCACATATTGGTTTTATTTTGTTTATAATACTAGTAGCAATCTCTAAGCTCATAGATACCTTATCTTCTGTTTCTACTATCTTGTTTATAAGCGGTTCAGGTATATGTATCCCAGGAATAAATTTATTAATATAATTAGCCATTTTTTCTGATTTTAGAAGCATTATTCCTGCTATAATTGGTACATTTATATTTATTTTTGATACTCTTTCCATAAACTTTTCAAAAAGCCTTGCATCAAATATAGGCTGGGTCTGAAAAAATTGTGCTCCCTGATCTATTTTTTTCTTCATCTTTATAAGCTGGAGTTCTATTACTACGTCAGTATCTGCATTTGGATTTAAAGCAGCACCCTTAAAAAAAGTAGGGTTAGTTGTAAGTTCATTTCCTGCTATATCATATCCTTCTTCTAGTCTTTTTATTGCCCATAACAGTTGAACAGAGTCTAGGTCAAATACTGGTTTAGCTTGAGGATGATCACCCATGGTGGGGTAATCTCCTGTTAGAACAAGTACATTTTTTATTCCAAGAACATACGCACTAAGTAAATCAGATTGAAGAGCCAATCTATTTCTGTCCCTACATGTAATCTGTAGTATAGGCTCTAATCCTATATCTTTTAGCAGATGACATGTAGCAATAGAACCTAAGCTCATTAGAGAGCTTTGAAGATCAGAAACATTAACCCCATCTACTAATCCTTTTAATATTTTTGCCTTGCTTCTAATTTCTTCAGTACCAACACCTTTAGGAGGACCAAATTCACAAGTAATAGCAAATTTTCCTTTTGCCAATGCATCTTCAAAACTAGATGTTGTCACAGGTAATTTAATATTTTTTGTTTGTGTGCTTTTCGGTTTCATTACTTTATTTTATAAAATCATTTTAAAGAAATGTCAAAATATATTAATACCTCAAACTAGGTAATCTTGGTCTCAAGTCATTATTAATACTTACAGCTGTATAAGTTTCTTATTAGTCATTATGATATAAAAATTATCTACCTCTTACTTTTTATATATCTCATATATCCTTTACAGTTTTCATCTTTTCCTAATAATAATTTAGTAGCAAAAAGATTTAGCACCAATTCTTTATCTAATGGGTCTAAAATAATAGAGTCTATCTCCTCTCTTAGTAGAAGTGAGGCAAAATTTCTATTTATAATCTTTCTATTAGGAAGACCAAATGATATTGCAGTTAAACATATAAATGTTTTAACACTAGGGATATTTTTTTTCACTTTAGCTATAGTGTGCAGTGATATAAGTGCATTTTTACTAGAAAGTGATATTGGTTCTACTATACAATCAATATATAATTTTGATAAAGATATACCATAACTTTCAACCAATCCTGCAATTTTTTCTGCTATCTTTACTCGCTCTTGAGAACTTTTAGGTATACCACTATCATCAATAGGTAGAGCAATTATATTTAAATTATATTCTTTAGCCAGTGGTAGTAGTTTTTTGTATCTATTTTCTTCAAAAGTTATTGAATTTATATAAGATCCTTTTTTATTAGTAATTTCTTTTATTCCAGCAATTATAGTTTTTGGATTTGAGCTATCTATAGATAGAGGAACTCTATTCCCTATAGCTTTTTCAATACAAGAGACTGCCCATCTCATATTATCAGGTTCTATAGCTACATCTGAACCTACATTTACATCAATTACATCTACAATGCCACTATTTAACTGTGATAAAGCTAAATTTTTAAAAAATAATCTATCCCTTTTATTTAGTGCATTAGCCACACCCTCATTTATAGTATTTATCTTCTCACCAAAAATTATCATTCATACCTCTCTTATTAATTTAAAAAAGAGTTAATCATTTATATCCAATTACTTTATCAATAACTTTAGCAGCTTGATACGCATCATCTGCATATAATTCAATCCCATATCTATCTGCAAATGCTTTAGTTACAGGTGCTCCGCCTACTGCAAGTATTACTTTACCTCTAAGCCCTGCATTCTCTATTGCTTTTAATTGGTTTGGTATATTTGCCAAAGTTGTTGTCAGGAGACCTGAGAAACCAACTACCTTAGGGTTATATTTTTTAATTGCTTCAACAAACTTTTCATAATCAACATCAACACCAAGGTCTACTACCTTATAACCCGAACCCTCAAGCATAGTTGCAACCAAATTTTTTCCAATATCATGTAGATCGCCTTTTATAGTACCAAGTACCACTACACCCTTTTCTACTAAAGATTTATCTCCAACTAAATGAGGTTTTAAAACAATCATAGCTTCATGCATAGTTTTTGAAGCAAGAAGTAGATCTGGTATGTAAAATTTTCCAGTTGAGAATTTCTCTCCTACTTCATTCATTGCTGGTTGAAGAGCTTTTTTTACAATTTCTAAAGGATTAATACCATTTTTTAATGCAGTTTCTATAAGAGACTTTATTTTATAATCTTCTCCTTTAACAGTGGTTAAATTTATTTTTTTTAGTATTGACATAATATTTTTTCCTTTCCTTTAATATTTACCATATTTATGTATTGCATTAATCATAGTAACAAAATTTTCATAAGGTATGTAATCTACAATAGAATGAGATGAACCACATACATAACCATAACCAGGTTTCATTACATCCATATGTGCTTTTACATCATTCTCAACATCCTCAGGAGTTCCCTTATAAAGTGGGAATTCAATATCTATATTTCCAGAAAATGCTACTCTTTTCCCATATTTTTTCTTTAATTCCCTGTAATCCATACTATATGGGTCCATAGGATTAATACAATCTACACCCATCTCAATTAAATCTTCGATTACTTCATCTATCTTTCCATCAGAATGCCAAATAACAGGAATTTTTGCTTCCACTGCTGGTTTTATGATTCTTGCCATTCTTGGAACCCAAATTTCCTTCATAAGTTTATAAGGAATAAACATACCAGTATCTAATCCAATATCATCGTAAGGAAAATCAATATCTATTCCTTCCTTAATTATTGCTTTAACTAATTTTACTAAATATTCAGTATGAGCTTCTAGAATTCCCTCTATAAATAGCTTATCTCTATAGCATGCTATCATAAAATCATTCATTCCTACTGTAAACTCATAATTTCTTGTAAAAAGGCCCCCATGTAGAACTGTTACTCCAATCTTTGTTCCTTTTACTGCTTCTCTGTATTCCATTAAGCGTTTAACAATTAGATCAATATCTTTCTGACCGGGTTTTTCTACCTTTTTAAAATCTGATATATTTTTTACACTTTTATCAGCAAGCATTACCAGATTTCCATTTTCATCTTCTTTTCTAAATGGTACCCATACAGCATCTATTATCATAACATCTTGTCCAATGATCTTACATAATTCTAGGTAATCTTTAGATTTCATTGGTTCTGTAATTTCAGGATCTTGTACTCCCTTTGCTGGTTCACCTCCATAACTTAAAGTATTTCCGGCAAATCTACCTAATATTTTTTCTACAATTGTATCTTCAATCAATGCCTCGAAATTTGGTACCCTATCTACTTCCTGTCTTTTCATTGCCCTGATAAAACGAGCTACATCCGGCTCACCCATATAGGGTTCAAATTCAGTAGTACTTACAGTTTTATTCATATCAACCTCCTATCGTGTTAATGTAATAAACAATTATCAATATAATAATTGTATTTATGTTAAATCTTATTCCTGATATTATGATTACCAGGAGTAAGAATTGAATAATCTTAAATCAGTAATTAACAATTACTTTGCGGACTTGCCCTAAAGGTAAGTTATCGCTCATTTATTTAAGATCTCAAATCTTGCTCCTATAGTTTATGCAGGCAAGCATAGCTTATTTTCTCCATGCAGGCCCCTATAGGGTTATTGCTTTTTTATAGTCTGCTACTTGCCTGCGCCAGATATGGCCACTGTACAAAAAGTTAATAGAATGTTGCGCATTAGATCGCTATCTACGACAGGTTCTTATCCAGTGACATAAGTTACAAATAAATAAGAAGGGAGACACTTATGAAAACTTGCCTGTTTGTGAGAATTGATACCCACAAGTACTCTCATACTGCTGCAGTGCTTGATGGCTGCTTTGAGGTTGTGGCCACTGCAAGCTTTGCCAACAATCAGGAAGGATTTAACCATCTTTCAGATAAGATTAAAAAGCTTTCCCGTGGCAGGGATCTTGTATTTGGTCTTGAAGACAGCCATGGTCTTGGTAGCTTTCTTGCTCAGTATCTTACCGTAAGGGACATCTTGCCTTAGAGATTAATCCTGTATATACAGACAGAGGCAGACGCCGTACGGTTAGCCGAGAAAAGTCGGATAAGAGGGATGCAATAGTAATTACAAAGACACTAATAAGGGAAAGAGCAAACCTCCATCCTGTAAGGATAAACAGAAACAGTGTGGCCCTAAGGGAGATGGTGGGATATCGCCAGAAGCTTGTAAGCGAGTCTAGGATAAAAAATAGGCTTCATGTGGCTCTTTTTAACCAGTATAGGTGTGTTTTGGGCGAGTTCGGAAGCCTTTTTGGTAAATACGCCCTTGCTTTCTTTGCCAGATATCCGGACCCCTCTTTCTTAAAAGGGGTAAATCCTGATACCCTTTCTATCTTTCTTAAGGCTAACTCAAAAGGAAGATACGGCATAGAGAAAGCAAGAGCTATACTATCTAACCTGGATAATAGTATAGCGGATAGCCTGGCTGATACAAGAGCTCATATAATAGCGGTCCACACCGAAAGGCTTATCCAGATTCAGTAAGAGCTAAAAAAGATACAGGATATACTGGAGGAGCTCGTAGAAGCTTTTTCCTACGGCTGCCTGACTTCAATTCCCGTAATAGACACTGTAACTGCTTCTAAGATAATATCGGGTGTTATGGATAAAGCAAGATTTTCCTCCTCGTCTAAACTTGCAATGTTTTACTTCATTGCACCTGCTGAAAAAAGTAGCGGCAGAAAGGTAAAGCACCAGAAATCAAAATATGGTAATAAGTCCCTTTACTCTACCATCTATTTTATGGCTCTTGCCCATATAAGCAGAACCAGAGATGGCAGGGATAAAAACCCTATATCACGTGCTTACTACCTTAAAAAGATCTCTTAAAGGCAAGACTAAAAAGGAAGCTCTTACCTGCCTGACACGAAGGCTTATAGACCTTATCTATGCAGTTATGAGAGACAGGAGCATATATAATTTTTCAAAGAGCAGATTTACAAAGCAACAGGATGTTACATTAAATACTGCGGTTGCTTAGTAAACTTTTATATATTTATTTTTTAATGTTCTTTGACAATTTAATATTTTTTATCTTTTTTACTTTAATCATTTACATAGAATGACTATCTAGGAAATCAGGAATTCAGAAGTATCTCACCAAGTCTAAAGTTTTACTTATTGCCTTGCATGTAATGTCTTCAGAATTATTTTTTATTAATTTCTCCCCGCTTACATATTTTATATAATCCACATTATGAATTATGTCAAAAATTGGTAATCTATCTAATGTTTTGCCTTTAAATGTATTTATTACTCTTTCTGTAGAATTTAATTTAATTTTCTCTTTTCTATATTTTGAATTTTTATTAATATCTCCCATATTTTAAGGACGCTTCATACATATAATTTACATTTTCAACAGGAGCTGTAGGAGGAGGATCATCTCCTCCTTTTAAAAAATATCCACTATATGGGGCGAAATGTTCAATAGCATTTTTACATTCTGCCATAATAGTTTTTTTAGTACCCTTATCTAGATTAGCTGGTTCTATATTGCCACTTAATACTACTTTGCCTCCAAATATTTTTTCAACTAAATTTCTATTATTTTGATATCCGATTCCATCAAAATTATCAATTACTAGCTCATTTGTAATAATATCAAAAAGATGATCAGCTTTTCCACAAGTATGGAAAGTAGTAAAGCCACCAAAATAATCTTTTATTTTTTTATGGAATGGTAACACTATTTCTCTATACACCCTAGGGGATAGATTTGCCACACCATCATCCCCAATAAAAACACCATCTTTAGGCTCATTCATGAGCTCTTTTGTAAATTCAACCCATTTTATTATCTTATCTGTTATAATACTTAAAAGTTTTTTTGCAAACTCAGGATTGGCAAGAACATCTGTATACATATTAGTAGCACCCCTCAAATCATTGGATACTATCATTGGTCCTAAGGTCCTCCCTGCAACTCCTATTCCTATCATACCTGAAGTATAAGAAAAATTATTATAATCAATTCCAATTCTATCTCCTATCCCAATCTCAACTCTATCAGAAAATCTAATTTTATAATCACGAGCAATCTTCAACATTTCTTCTCTTAATTTAAGTTCTTTTCCATGAAGACCACTGTAAATAGGATCAATTTTTTCCAATTTTTCTAAATCATCTTCATTTTTTATAGGGTGACTTTTTACCCAAGGAATATCATTATCTCTAAATTCTATTACAGCTCCAAAAGTTCCAGCTTCAGAAACATAGGCATAAACCGGATGAATCATGATATTATATAAATCAGATTTAATATTCTCTAATATCCATTTTTGACCCAAGAGTTGACATTCTAACATAGCTCTAGCACTGCTAAAATATTCCTTTGCGGTTTTCCCTATTTTTGGAAGCCAATACCAAATATCAATACAAGGAACTACAGGAACTCTATCTGGTTTTTCAAATCTTTTCTGCATCTCACAACGCATCTTTCTATCTTCCAATTCCTTTGAAGAAATATTTATTTCAATTATATTTTTTATCATTATTTACTAAATAACCCCTAAATATTGACATATCTTTTAAGTTCCATTCCAGTTTTAATAAATAACTTAATTTATGCCCTGAACTTTATTTCCAATAATGAAAATAAATCATAAAGTACTTGTCTATGATTTCCATATGAAACCATTCAGTGATGGCCAAATCCTTCATTACCAATTTTATTAATAATATTTCATATCTCAATATAATCTACAGGATCCATGGGCATAACCTCTAATGGATCTGCGATACCTTTAGTAGAGTTTCTTACACTTACTAGAGTATTTCTAGCCTTTCTTCCGAGCATCTTCTCTACATAACTGTTCTCTTATTGAAATTTCAGTCGTTATTTACCTTTTTCATTACTAGTTCAACTTTATTGTTGATTCACCTGTAATTAATTCTGCTTTAAGTTCTATATTACTAACAGTCTCTCTATTTATTATTGCAAGTAGCATTTTCATTGCTTTATAACCCATTTCATATCTGGGTTGTATGATAGTTGTTAAGCTTGGATTTATATATTTTGATATTTCCAGGCCATCAAAACCAATGATTGATATATCATCAGGTACGCTAATACCTGAATTATTTAATGCTTTTATAGCAGAAATTGCTACTTTATCTGACGTAACAAACATCGCTGAGCATCTCTTTATATTATTTAAATTATTTTTAAAAAAATTATAGCAATTTTCATATATTTCTCCTCTTAATGCTATATCAATAAAAACAAAAGACTTATCGATTTTTATATTATTATCTTCCAGAGCATCTTTATACCCCCTAAATCTGCTTGTAAGTTTTCCAATCTTAATAGGCTCAGAAACAAAAGCAATTTTTTTATGTCCTAAACTAATAAGAAAATTTATAGCCTTTTTAGATACTTCTCTGTTTTTTATCGAAACACAGGGAATTTTTTTATTCTCAATAAATTTCTCTATAATTATTAAAGGCATTTGTTCTTCTACGATCTTCGAAATACTCTGCTTATCAAGTATTGCTGAGGAAACTATAATCCCATCAAATCTATTAGAAAGAATAGATTTGATATTCCTTCTTTCTTGTTCTTTATTGTAGTTTGAGCTAAAAATAGCAACAGAATATCCATTTTCATTTGCAACATCCTGAACTCCTAAAAAAATCTCAGAAAAAAATTCTGATGTAAATGGTTCTAAAAAAGCAATATTATAAGTTCTTTTAGTTTTAAGTCCCCTCGCTATAGCATCAGGATAGTAATTTAGTTTTTTTATCGCCTTCTGTATTTTTTCATATGTTTCATTACTGTAAAAAATACCTTTTTTATTAAGAACTCTCGATACAGTAGCAATAGAATAACCTGTATAGTGTGCTATATTTTTTATTGTTATCCTTTTTTTTAGTGAATGATTTTTATTATTTTTCATTATTTATCTTTACTAAAAACTAATAAATATTTTAGTTACACGAAATTATTGTAGTGAAGAATTTATTGCTACTTCATACATGGCAAGTGCATTCTTCAGCTTTATTCCAGGGTGTATCTCTGAAGTTGAGCCTACCAGTGTCTTTGCTCCACCTGAATCCTCTATTGCTTTTTTAGTAGCCTCCCTTATCTGCTCTGGAGTTCCAAATGCCAGTAAATCCTGGCAGTCTATCATAGAGCCGCATACGGTGTCAGGATATAGTTTCCTGAATTTTTTAATATCCATTGTAGCAAGTGGTTCAAATGGGTTTATGGAGTCTGCTCCAATATCAATAATATCCTTACAGATTTCCCATTTATTTCCATCACCATGATAAATTACATAATAACCATACTTCTTCCATCTATTAATGCATTTTTTTACTCTTGGGAAAATTATATCTTTTATGAATTTCATCGGCCAAAGCAGCCCAGTATTAAAAGCAACAGCTTCTGAAATCATTGCAACTTTTGAAAGCTTTGTTGGACCAAAACAATCAATCTTAAATAGCTCATGATCAACAAGTGCATCATAATATGCATTAGCTATATCAGGATAATCATAAAACATGTATATAATCCACTGGAAACCATACCTGTGTGTTGCTGTATAAAGACCAGGAACAGTTTCTGGTGCAATCATCATAGTATTACCTAATTTTTTTGTTATTCTCTCAAATGAGATATTAAGTTCCTCAGGATCCTCAAAATACTCTCCAAATAAATTACATTGCTCTCTTGCCTGAAAGCAGAACTTCTTAGCTTCTATAGATTTATAAATCCTTTCAATATCTCTTTTCATCATATCTTTTGCTTCACTTAAAGTTTTTATAGGAATATATGCTATCTGGCTTGTCCACCACTCTTCCCTGTATTTAAAACCATCTTCATCTTCATACTCTCTTTTATCTAGAAAATCAGGAATTCGGAAGTGTCTCACTAGGTCCAAAGTTTTACTTATTGCCTTGCATGTAATGTCTTCTGCATTATCTTTTGTTAATTTCTCCCCGCTGACATATTCTATAAAATCAACATTATGAATTATGTCAAAAATTGGCAATCTATCCAATGATTTACCTTCAAATGTATTTATAACTCTTTCTGTAGAATTTAATTTAGGCATTATTTGTATCATTCCTAGTTTTGGTTATTTAAAACTAGACACATATTTTTCATTTATTATAAAAAAATTTTATATTTATTCACTGTTAACAAAATTTTCCTAAAAAAATATTAATATTTCAAATTAAATTTTATAGTTTCTAGCAGTATCATACATCGCAAGAGCATTTTCAAGCTTAACTTTTGGATGAATTTCTGAAGTTGAACCTATTAATGCTTTAAAGCCTCCTGAATCTTTAATTGCTTTTAAAGTTGCTTTGCTTACATCATCAGGAGTTCCGAAAGGAAGAAGATTTTGACAGTCAATCATTGAGCCTATTACATAATCTGGATACTTGTCTCTAAATTCTTTAACATTCATTCCAGCTAATGGCTCGCAAGGATCTATACCGTCTGCTCCATAAGATAGTATTTCATCAATAAAAGTCCACTTACTTCCATCTGCAAAAAATAATACATAATATCCATAAGATTTCCAAGCTTCTATTATTTTCTTAATCCTTGGAAACAAAAATTTTTTTGTAAATTCGGGCGAAAATATAGGTCCATTATTAGAAGAAGGAATTCCTGATACTAGCGCAATTTGTGTCAGTTTTGATGGAGCAAAACTCTTTACTCTGAAAAGTTCATAATCACATAATGCATCCATATATTTTAAAGTAAGGTCAGGATAATCATAAATCATATAAGAGAACCAATCAAAACCATATCTTGTTAGAGCAATATATATACCTGCAAGACTTTCTGGGGCTATCATTACTGTATCTCCAAGTTTATTAGAGATCCTTTTAAATTTATCTAATACTTCCTCAGGGGTATTACAATCTTCTACTAGAAGTTGGCAGTAATGTTTTGTAACCTGTGGACAAAGTAATTCATTATCGATACACCTGTAAATTTTTTCAATATCTCTTTTCATCAGTTCTTTGACATCCTCTAATGATTTTATTGGCTTTTTTATTAATGACTTTGTCCACCATTCTATTTTCCAGGAAAATCCATCTTCGTCTGTGATAACTCTTTCTTCTAAGTTATCTGGAATTGTAAAGTGTCTAACTAAATCTAGTATTTTACTAACAGCTTTACATGTAGTTCTTTCTGCATTATCACTTGTTATTTTTTCCTCGCTAATATATTCAATAAGATTAACATTATGAATAATATCAAAAATTGGTAACCTATCTAATTGTTTGCCTTCAAAAGTATTTATTACTCTTTCTGCGGAATTAAGACTTACCATTATATTCCTTTTTCAAAATAGATTAAACGTTTACTATAATTATAATAATAAATTTTAATTTTATAATTGTCAATATTTAAAGCTTATTTATAACTTATCCTATCAGTTAAAATCTAGTAAAATTTTTATTAATTTTTTTTAGTATATTATTGAATTTTTCCAAATAAAAATATATTTTGATCTCAGTGAAATTGGTCAAATTATATTTAATGATAAAAAATGAAGATAATGATAGTCATTTTTATATAGAATATAACACTATAACCTATAATTTCTAGCAGTATCATACATTGCAAGCGCATTTTCAATAGGTATATTTGGATGTATCTCAGAGCTTGAGCCTATAATTATTTTTCTCGCACCAGCATCTTCAATAGCCTTTATAGTTGCTTTCCTTATGTCTTCAGTCGTTCCTGAATACAAAAGATTCTGACAATCAATTGGTTGACATATTACTGTATCAGGATATTTATCTCTAAATTTTTTTACATCCATTTGAGCAAGTGGTTCAAATGGATCTATTGCATCTATTAATCCCCATGATAATATCTCGTCTAATATAGGCCACTTATAACCATCAGCAAAATAGATATGGTAATAACCATAGCTTTTCCATTTTTCTATCAATTTTTTAATACGGGGGAAAATAACCTTCTTGTTGAAGCCTATAGAATAAAGGAGAGTATTATTTAAACCTGCTGGTTCAGAAGTAAATGAAATTGGAGTAATATTGATATCAGCAAAACTATCAATTCTACATAATTCATAATCTGTTAAAGCATCTAGATATCTATTAGTAAGCTCAGGATAATCATAATAAAGATAAGTCCACCATTGAAAACCAAATCTAGTCTCAGCAATTACTACAGGTCCGGCACTTTCAGGAGCCAACATAATTGTTCCATCTAATATACCAACTATCCTTTTAAAATTCTCCTTAACTTCTTCTAAATATTTATAATTTTCATCAAATAAACTTACATGAAATAAAGCTGCTCTACAAATTTTTTTCTTTTCAATACTATCATATATCTTAACGATGTCTTCTTCCATCACTTTTCTTGCTCCATCCAGATTATTAAATGGTCTACTAACTATTGAACCAGTCCACCACTCTTTCTTGTAAATAAATCCATCATCATCCTTAATTATTTTTGGCTCCAAATCTTTAGGAATACAAAAGTGTCTTACTAAATCTAGGACTTTACGTACTGCTTTACATGTTAATTCTTCAGCATTATTAGGAGTTATTTTTTCTTTTGCCAAATAATTGATTAAATCAATGTTATGTATAATATCGTATATTGCTATTCTATCTATTTCTTTTCCTTCAATTGTTCTAATAAGTCTTTCCTTTGGACTTATCTTATTCATCTTAATCCCTTTTAAATATGTTTAATATAAATTACTAAAATTTTGATTATAAACAATATTATATAGAATTAAAAACTAAAATGTTTAAGTGCAAGTTTATTTAATTCCAAAGCCTGTTCCAAGTTATAATTAGTAGGCATAAATATTTGTACTTGAGCCGGAATATTTTTTTCTTTTATTATTTTTGCTATTTTCTCTATATATTCTTCTTGGCTTTGAATTTTTAAAGGTTTAACTGCTACATAAGAGTTGAGTAAAGCATAAGACACTGAATTTTTATAAATATTAAACACCTTGTCAATGTCTGTCTCTGTTACTCCAAAATTGATCCCCTTAAGCTTTTCTATCTTTTTAATTACTTCCATATTATGGTCCCACTTACCACATGAATGTATCATTGTACCACTATAGTAATTTGAGATCCTATTAAGATATGGTAATACAAATTCTTCTACAATATTTGAGCCTATCATTGGAAGTATATCTATACTCACACTTATTCCCTCTCCTTTTGGTATCCATCCAAACCAAAAAGTATTCATAGGAATATAATCACCTTCTGTAATTTCTATTTGAGCATTAATAAATTTAATGATAGCATCATTGCAAATCTCATGGAGATAATGAATTTCTTTCGAATGAGTAGACAAAGCTAAAAGATAATCATTTACATCCATCAATGTTGATGCATTAGCCATAGAATCTTGTGAGTCTACAATATGTATTGGTAAAGTATTTTCAGTCATCTTTCTAAAATATTTCATATTCTCCAGCATTAACCAGATAGTTGAATCTTTTCTATTGAGACTAAATTCTTCTAAAACATATACATCTTCGGGATTTTTAATAATGGGAACTGACCAATATTGAGTTCCGTTTGCTTTTATAATTTCATCTGCTCCAAAGCCAGAAGGTATCATATTTTGACGATAACCCACATATAGAGATGGAATATAATCGTCATTAAATAATGCTCTCTTTTCAAGTTGATAGAGTTGGAAATATAAATTTACATCCTTACTGTATCCATATGCTTCAAGTATTTCAATATTTACACCATTTTCATCAGGTATTCTTTCAAATACAAAAGGTATGCGGTCTTTTGGAAGTTTTCTATTCCAAACAGTTATTAATCTTTCTTTAGATTTTTCTATCCTATTCTCAGACCATACCTTTTTTATCTTTTCTACCATATATCTAAAACTCATAATTATTTCTCCTTAACCACATTAAATTGCTACCATTGCAACCTATAATTTCTAGCAGTATCATACATTGCAAGCGCATTTTCAATAGGTATATTTGGATGTATCTCAGAGCTTGAGCCTATAATTATTTTTCTCGCACCAGCATCTTCAATAGCCTTTATAGTTGCTTTCCTTATGTCTTCAGTCGTTCCTGAATACAAAAGATTCTGACAATCAATTGGTTGACATATTACTGTATCAGGATATTTATCTCTAAATTTTTTTACATCCATTTGAGCAAGTGGTTCAAATGGATCTATTGCATCTATTAATCCCCATGATAATATCTCGTCTAATATAGGCCACTTATAACCATCAGCAAAATAGATATGGTAATAACCATAGCTTTTCCATTTTTCTATCAATTTTTTAATACGGGGGAAAATAACCTTCTTGTTGAAGCCTATAGAATAAAGGAGAGTATTATTTAAACCTGCTGGTTCAGAAGTAAATGAAATTGGAGTAATATTGATATCAGCAAAACTATCAATTCTACATAATTCATAATCTGTTAAAGCATCTAAATATTGCAAAGCAAGTTCTTGATAATCATTATATAAATATGACCACCATACAATATCATATCTTTCTATAGCTATATAAAGACTGCAGCTTTCAGGAGCAATCATTTGAGTTCCATTCATTTTATTTACAATTCTTTTAAAATTCTGCTTTATTTCTTCCATATATTCATAATCTTCACCAAATAATCTTAGAGGAAACAAAGCCTGCCTGCATACTTTTTTTGTACTAATGCAGTCGTAGATTTTTTCAATATCTCTTTTTACCATTCGAACCACACCATTCATTTCCTTAAATGGCCGCTCCAACACTTGAACCGTCCACCACTCTTTTTTATAAATAAATCCATCTTCATCCTTTACTATTACAGGTTCTGTAAAATCAGGTATTGAAAAATGTCTAACCAAATCCAAAACTTTCCCAACTGCTTCGCATGATACATCTTCAGCATTCTCAGAATTTATTTTTTTACCAGTCAGGTATTCCATTAAGGTAATGTTATGTATTACGTCATAAGTTGGTATCCTATCAATTGGTTTTCCTTCAAATGTTTTCATTAATCTTCTTTTTGAATTAAAATTTGGCATTATATTTACTCCCTTGAAATCAATATAACTTCTGCATTTAATACTAAGTTAAATTATTAATACTTAATGAAGTAATTTCCCATTATGATAATAAAAAACAACAGGTACTTCCCTAAACTCAATATCTCCCTTTATTTCATTAAATTTGGGATATTCTTCCATCCACTTGCTGATCATCTTATCCCACTTAATAGATTCCTTATCTGAATCCAAATATTTATAAGATTTTTTTAAATTTTTTGCTTCTTCAAATAGAATAATATCCTGACCTAACTGGAATATAAGCATTCTCTCATAACCTGCCTTTTTTAAACCATCTACTACAGACTTCCATATTTTTTCTTTTTTATGAATTTCTACATAATTTTCTACTTTATTCTTCTTTAATCTCATAAAGTAAGCTCTGTATTCCAATATCCCTCCTATAATATCTTAATGACATTTCATTTATTCATTAAAAATATTAATACAAAACAATACAAGCATATTTAATAATTAAAAACTTGCTAGCCTGCCTGCTGTTTCTCTTCTCTCTTCTTATTTTTTTCAATTATAGCTTTCTGTCCGGCTTTTGCTATTTTCCATATTTCTTTTCTTTCCTTTTCAGTGACATAAACTGGAGTATGTTCTTTCAGAATCTTTCGAGCCATGTCTTTTGCCCGTTCCCTCATATCCTTCCCACCAGTATTAGCCATCCACTGATTCCAGTTACCCCTATCCGTTAATTTTGGTTCCCACCTCTCATCACTTCTACAATATTTTAATGAGTGTGCAGTTGATAAGAAATTAGCATTGTGACCTGATTCTCTGAAGGCATCCATACCAATTGAGTCTTTACTTACATCAATACCTTTTAATAACCTGAAAGTTGCACCTAGAATTTCATTATCAATTAAACACTGCTCATAGTTTGCAATACCCATCATAGCCAGGTTTCCTATTGCCACATGAATAATATTAACACCCCCCAATGCACAACCCAGAAAGTGCTGCGCTCTTTCATAGCCCATCTGTGCATCAGGTAGTTTTGAATCTGCAGTATTACTGCCATAATAAGGTAAATTATAGTAATGAGCCATTTGGGCCAGAGCCATGTGAAGAATTGTCGATTCAGGAGCATTACCAGAAAAATATAGATATTCCATATCTAAAATTCCAGATGATGTTGAGTATATGCAGGGGGCACCCGGACTGACCATCTGAGCCAATGCAATTGCTGCCAAAATATTAGCATTTCCTTCCACAATAGTTCCAGCCAGAGTAAATGGTGTAGTTCCCCCAGCACTTTGATCAACTTCAATATAGCAGGGTATACTGTATTTTCCACATTCCAGTAGCTCCTCAATAAATTCATAACGATGAGTAAGAGGACTTATAATACATAATCCAGCAACAAAAAAAGGTTTCTTCGATACTTCTTTAATACTTCCAGTCAACACCGATGCCATTTCCAGCTCATATTTTAATCCCTCCCTGCAACCTCCAAGAAGTGCATAAAAATTTCTGGTATTGTTTGTAAGCATATGGGCAAATGCTATCATCTCACACTCTGAAGTTTCTCCAAATTCAGTATCTGTAGGTATTACCAAAAAATGAGCAATATCCATACATTCAAGCGTATCTTCAAGCCTGGTTAAATCTTTAAGATCCTTCATTGTAGAGGGCTTAAGTTTACCATTCAGACCCAGTGTTTTAACTGCTCCTGCACCACCCATGACATACACATTATCTGAATCATCAAGATGTACATTATATTTTGGGTCACGCCCATATAAAGTTATTTTTGTCGGAGCTTTTTTAAGATACTTCATTAAAACTGATTCAGGTATCCTTACAATTTTTTTATCATGTTCAACCTCACAACCTACACTTTCCATAATCTCTCGTGCTTCATCATGTAAATTTTTAATACCTATATTTTCAAGCACTTCTATAGTTGCTTTATGTAATTCCTCAATCTGGTCACGTGACAAGATTTTAAATTGTCCTCCTTTAATAGGTGCAACTCCTTTTTCAGTAATCATAAAACCTCCTGCTTAATATTATTTTTACAAATCAATATAATATTTGATTCATTATTCTGAATTAAAATAAAAGAATATTTCTTACATCAAACCAATTATTCTTCACTGCTGGATAACTTCCTATTGGAAGACTGTCTTATAGAAAGCTTCATATTGAGTTGTATGTTTCTATTCTCTATCTTTTCGTCTTCAATAATTTTTATCAGTAGCTCAGTTCCTTTATAACCCATATCATACTTAGGCTGACAAATAGAGGTTAGAGGTGGATCTAGGTATTTGCTTACTCTTCTATCATCAAAACCTACTATACCTATATCCTCCGGAATCTTATACCCAATCTTTTTTATAATCTTCATTGCTGCCATAGCTACAGAATCTGATATTATAAATAAAGCGTCAGGGTGATCAGACCTTGACATTATTTTCTCAATCAAACTCCCACTTATTGATAAATCCCATTCCCCTCTAATTGACTTATCAAAATAAACGATTGATTTTTCAAATTTCAAACCATTTTCCCTTAATGCATCTCTATACCCTTTATATCTTTCATTTAGAACATGCATTTCCTTTAGCGGAGCAGAAATATATCCAATCCTCCTGTAACCATTATTGATCAGGTGCTTAACTGTTTCTTTTGAAATTTGATAATTATCAAGTATTATTGAAGGGATAGCTGGATCATCAAGAAATTTTTCAATTGCAACAACTGGGGTTCCGATTTCTATAAACTTATAAATCAAGCTATTATTAAGTAAACCAGTGGTAAATATAACTCCATCTACCTGTCTGTTTAAAAGATTTTCAAGATATATTTCTTCCAGTTCCCTATTATAATTTGTATTACATAAAAAATTAGAATACTTATATTTCAATGCAGCATCCTGTGCTCCTAAAAAAACTTCTGAATAAAAACTATCCAGTTCGGGAACTATAAAACCCAGCATATTGGTTTTTCTCTTTTTTAAATGTCTTGCGATAATATTAGGTTTATAGTCCAGCTTCTTTATAGCATCTCTCACAATTTTTTCTGTTCTTTCGCTATAATGACTGCCGGTTTCGTTTATTATCCTAGAAATAGTAGCAATAGACAGTCCTGTTTCTATTGCTACATCTTTTATTGTTGATTTTGTTTTTTTCTTCATATCTAAATAAATAGATAAGCTTGTATTGCTTTCCAATTAATTATTGTTTTTTTATGAACTAAACTTGTAATTTGATATATCCTTCATGTTGAATTTTCTTAATTTTTTTAAAAGATTGATATAGTAATCGTAATTTTCAGGCGATACTGAAGGAGGTATATCGTCACCACCTGGCATATAACCTCCATTATTTGCTGCTCTTAACTTATAAATTAATTCTCTCTTTATATCCTCCTTACTACCAGACAAAACATTTGCAGCATCAATATTTCCTAAATATGCCATCCTGTTGTTGTATTTCTGCCTTAGCTTTACAACATCTATACCAGCTTTTGCTTCATTTGGATGTAGTGCATCAAATCCAATTTCTATAAGGTCTTCAATTACCTCCAAATAATTACCATCAGTATGATAAATTACAGGTTTATTATATTTTTTTAGCTCACTGCAAATTTTTTTTAAAGATGGATAGTATATTTCTTTCCAGCTTCCTGGTGACATCATAAGACCATTTGCATATCCGATGTCTCCATATACAATAATTCCCTCTATGTTTTCATTTTCAAGCTGTCTTTTCCCAAGTTCTATATTAAATTCTGCAGCTCTTAAGGCAAACCTTTTTAATTCATCAGGACAATCAACAATAGCAATAAACTCTTTTTCCATACCAAGTACTCTCCATACAGTTTCTCTTGCTTCACATATATTACCGAATATACAAAAATCATCCTTGTAATTATCTATCTGTTCAAAAAATGGTTTCTCAAGATTATATTGATCAGGTACTGCAAAACTATCTATAAAACGCCTTCTATCATTTGGATCTTCAAATCTAAATTTTTCTAATTCCTTAATATCCTTAACTGCATACCTTATAAAGTTTGGTATTGGCTGTGAGAAATCAAGCTTTAAAGTACTTCCAAATCCTCCTTTATATATAACGTAATTTTCCGTCTTTTCTATCTCCTGAACATTATTAATAATTGGATCAATGTTAGGCGTACAAACAACAATATCAAAATCATAATATTTAAATATATCAGTAGAATTATCCAATTTAAAATATTTTTTCCAATTTTCTATAAACCTTTCCCAAAAAAATAAATCCTGTATCGGAACTAAATCCGGGTTATTAAAAAAAATACTATCTCTTACTCTTTTTATCTTCTTTTTTGCTTTTATCCCTGTTGCCATAAAAAATATAAATAATTCTGTTTAAAATATTAGTCATGTTTTTACTGAAAAATTAGCTATTCAGAATTAAAGATTTACAATTATAAAATATTTATTGTTTGTATATTTATCCTTTTAAAGAACCCATCGTCATGCCTGCAATAAACCACCTCTGGAAAATCATAAATATAATCAGTATAGGTATAATTGTTATCATTATTGCAGCACCGTATGTACCAATAGGAACAATATATTTACCTCCAGCTATTTTAGCTATAGCAACAGGAATAGTCTGCAATTTTGGATTTTGTAAAAAAACTAAAGCAAAGATAAATTCATTCCAGGTCTCTAAAAATAATAGAATAATGCACGATGCAATTGCTGGCTTAGATAATGGTATAATAATCTGTAAAAATATTCTAATATCTGATGCACCATCAATTTTTGCAGACTCTTTAATTTCTACTGGAATTTGTTCAAAAAAAGATCTTAATATAAGTGTGGCAATAGGAATTAAAAACCCTACATATGGAATAATTATTGCAAGATAAGTATTAATTAATCCTGCATTTCTGAGTATAAAAAATAGTGGTATTAATAAAACCTGTGCAGGTATAACAAAACTTGCAATAATTGTAGTAAATGTAAACTCTTTACCCCTAAATTTATAATTACTAAAAGAAAATGAAGCAAACCCCGCTACTACCATTGCTATTGTTATCGAACTAAATGTAGCAATAATGCTATTCCGAAACATTTCAAAAAATGAAACATTTAGATGTGTCTCAGCATAATTAAAAGCATCTATGTAATTCTGATATGTTATTCCTTTTGGAATTAAGAAGAATATATCCTGATATACTGTCTCCTCGGTACGAAGAGAAAGGGAAAATATATATAATATTGGAAATAATATTACAATAATTGTAATTATTATTAAAATTCTAGAGTATATAAAAAACCCAATATCTCTTTTTCTATTTATTCCATATCCAGTATCAATACCTTTTCTTTTTTTAACAGTTTTTATTTTTATTGCCATCTTTATTACACTTCACTCCTTCTCATCAATCTCACCCTAATAATCCCAAATATTATCATTATTACAAACATAATTAAGGCAATGGATGATCCGACCCCCATTTTATTAGGTCCATTTGCTGCAAATGAGTAGTAATACATTATTGTTGTAAAAACTTCTGATTGATGGATTGGACCTCCTCTTGTTAATACATAAACTATATCAAACACTCTAAAGCTTCCAATTAAATTTAAGATTACATTTAAAATAATAGTTGGTATAATACTTGGAATAACAATTCTAAATATTTTTCCACTCCAGCTGGCACCATCTACATCTGCTGCTTCTAAGATAGTTCTATCAATTGATTGAAGACCAGCATAAAAAATTATCATATTATAACCCACCCATTGCCAGATGCTAACAAATATTACACACCAGATCGCAAGCTGTACACTCGAAAGCCATGAAAAATCTATATTTAATATTCGATTAATCACTCCATCTTGTTGAAGAATTTTTCTCCATGCTAAGCTAATAGATACTGGGGCGAGAACAGCAGGAAAAAATATAATTGTTCTTATTAAAATACTATTTTTAAATTTTCCAAAAAATATTGTAACAGCAATAAAAAAGGCAAACATTACCTGTATAGAAATACTCGCTCCAACAAAATAAAAAGTATTTTTAAAGGAAATCCAGAAATACTTATCATTAAATAAAGTTTTAAAATTTTCGAATCCAACAAACTCTTTAAAAATATTAGGATCAAATCCTGTAAATTTATAAAAACTTAATATCAGTGACATAATAACAGGTGAAAGTGTTATAAAGAAAAAAATCAGTAAAGCTGGCATTAAAAATGAGTAAGGTTTTCCTGTATTATCCCAAAACCTTTGTTTAGCTGTAGCTATATAACTATCTTCCATAACTCTATACCAATCAATTAAATTTATTACATTATACTATAGAGTGGTATGGAAAAGTGTTGCTTTTCCATACCACTCATCACGTTAAATAAAGAGAAACTTAACTACTCTTATCCTTCATAACCACATATATCATCAAGTTGAGCAAGAACATTATCTACTGTATCTACACCTAAAAGAATATTCCCAATACCATCTCCTAGAGCTTTTACAGCATCTGCATTAAAGTAATATACTTCACTATATTTTCCTGGAGAATTATACAGTTTTACACATTCCTCAAGTATTGGACTCTCAATTTCTGGTAGATTACTAACGTCTACCCCTGATGCAGGATTGCAACCATAAGAAATAAAGATCTCTGCAGCCTGCGGACTACTCGTAAGCCTAATCCATTCAATAGCAAGATCCTGGTATTCACCTTTGGCATAAACACCTATATCTGTACCAAAGTTTTTGCTAAATGCTACTTCAGCACTTGTGTTTACTAATGGCCACTGAACAATACCAATATTTGGATTCTCACGAGTATTTTCTTCTTCCTTCATTGAACCAGCAAACCAATCTCCCTGGCCCCACATAAAAATACTTTTTCTTTCCATCCAATCACCAAATGCTTGAACCTGGTAATCCATACTTAATGCATCCTGTTTCCATACACCTGCATCATTTAGCTTTACAAAAACATCAAAAGCATTTCTAAATATATCCTGCTGCCATGAAACTTCGCCATCCATAGCCTGTTGAACTATATCAGGTTTTTCATTTTCCTCCTGCTGGTGGACAAAATTATAGTAAGGATCAAAATAACTCCATGCTTCAATAAAACCAGCAGACATTAACTCATAACCTGCTGCAGTAGCCGGCTCAACCATAGCTATATAATCTTCGACGCTGAATGATTCTGTTGATTCTACTGGCTCCCAGCCAATTTCCTCTAACATATCCTTGTGATACCATATACACTCTGTCCATACATCTTGAGCAACAATATATATGCCATCTCCCTGCCACATACCTTTAAAATTATATGCTGGACCTAACCAACCTTTCCATTCATCGTCAATATCTCCTACCAAATCTCTTAATGCTCCTGCTTCAACAACTTCAGCAACGTCAGGACCTGGATAAACAGCAAACAGATCAGGAGCTGTTCCACCTGAAATCGCTGGCTTTAAAAACTCATTATAAGTAGTAACTGTATATTGCTGGTATTCAACTGTTACTCCTGGATGCTCAGCTTCAAATATTTCTATCAGATCATTATATGTAGCTAAGATGCCATCATTTCCACCCTGCCAGTCTGTAAACCTTAAAATAATTTCTTCGGCTGGAGCTTCTTCTTCGGCAGCTTCTTCTACTTCTTCGGTAGCTTCTTCTACTTCTTCAACAGCTTCAATCACTTCTTCAACAGCTTCTTCTACTGCACCCTTACACCCAATTCCCATAAAGAGAATTGAAACCGTAAAGATTGCTGCAAGCAGATAGATTAAACTCTTTTTCATATCATCCTCCTCGTATAATAAGATAATAAATTTTATTAATAATAATTGTTGATATAAAATATATAAATATAACTAAATAAAGCTAAGCAGAAAGACAAATTGCTCCTCCTTTTGGCTGCTATTTAGGTAGACCAATTGCTAAAGACTATTGCTTTCTTGCTACTAACTACAGAGTAATTATCAGAATGATTTAGGCTCCAGAAACTGTGAGTACTAATTATAACGAGGCTTTACTACAAGTTAGAATTTTAAGCAGGAAAACTGCTTGGCCAATACAATCAAAAAGAGAAAGGAACCAGTTATGAAAGAAAAAATCTATGTGGGAATCGACCTTGCCAAAGGAGATTCTAAAGTAGCTGTAGTAGATGACAGCGGCGAGGCTATCTTTAAGCCCTTTAATATCACCAACTCCAAGGAAGGGATTAAAAAGCTTCTGTCCAGGCTCTCAAGCTACAAAACCGGTCAGATAGTCTGCGGTATGGAGGTCAGCTCCAACTACTGGGAAAATATGTGCTCATACCTTAAGGAGAAAGATGTCACGCCTATTCTTTTAAATCC
>JACKQG010002346.1_pt1 | contig 24879 bp, 22 predicted proteins | sample 8237621 | NCBI WGS metagenome assembly JACKQG01 (sample SAMN15677084, study PRJNA649215) | marine metagenome | biome: marine; feature: Black Sea; material: saline water; isolation source: suspended particulate matter (SPM) from the Black Sea western gyre | collected 2013-06-09/2013-06-10 | depth... | reverse complement strand
ACATTCTTGTAGAAGGCTTTGCAAAACCCTGTGCGTAAAGAAAAAAGAGTTAAAAATTGTCTGATTAAGGCGGGAAATGCAGTCAATAATGGTATTATGGACAAATTTCCTAACGAAAAGTTGGAACATAGTGGAAATCCCGCACTTGTTTAGGGGCAGGCGAATTTTAAACTTTTTAATTTGTGTATCGGGTTTTGCAAAGCCTTCTTGTAGTAAATATTCTTGTTTATTTGGAGAAATGTTCAAATATTACTCTTAGCATAATAGCTTTGGTTTTCACTGATTTTATCTAAAATATACATTGTCCTGTTACGTCATCATATATTACTTTCGCTCGATGATTGTTTATCCAATTTACAAAAAGTGGGTTATTGCATGAAATACCGAATAAAACATAGTAAAATGTTAAAGAGTAAACCCGCTAAACGCAATACTGGGTTTAACCCCTGTTAGCCGCAATAAAAAATGACACTGCTTGACAACATAGAAGACCTATTTAAGGATAAGCCAAAAGGACTTCAAGCGGAGCGTTTGAACTTAATCCGACAAATTGAGAAACTCTACAAATTTCTATTAGACGACTTTGGTTACCAACTTGACATTTCAACACAAACTGACAAATACCCGGGTGGACCAAAATTCTATTTCGTAAAGTACACTAACAAAGATTTAAGCCGACAAGTAGAAATCGTACTTCACAGAAATAGTACGGTAGTGTATCGTCATTTGAAAAGACTTAAAGACGGAATAGAACCAAGCTACAAGGACATAGAAAATTGTATTCCTTTCTATCAAATCGACTTTTACAATGGAATAGATGACCATAATCGGTCTAACCCATATAATCCGCCAGAATATGAGCTTGCGATTGTCAAGTATGGAAAAGAAACTCTACTGAACAACACTGAAATCATAAAGGGCGAGAAATGGCTTGACAGAGACAGGCTCAATGATTTATATCTATCAAAAAAAGGTTATTCAGCACCAGATGGAGAAAATTCACTTTTTAATAGACTGATTCAGGAATTTCAATTTCTATCAACGGATTTTGATTTAATTCATAATTACAATGACCTACCGCCATACGAGCAAAGCCTTGGTGGTAGCTTGGTCTATTCGAATGACAGAATAGTCGTTGGACTTTCAGTTGACTTGAGAGACCAGTATTTGTCAGTTTATATTTTGGACAAAGAAGACTATGAGCTTGATTCATTTTGGCAAAAAGGAGAAGGCGTTTTTAATGGTTCAACGGCTGACAATGACATTAAACAAGCGGTGACAAGAACAAGAAATAAAATAAAAAATACAGCGGCTAACAATGGCTAAAAATCATTGACCTAACCAACCAAACCGTTTCTACGCTTTTTAGCCGGGACGTTGTCTACAAGGAAAAGAAATAGCAATCGTAGCCCTTTAATCACGTTTCAAGATACTACATATTGTTAATAAATTTCGACACAGAATCCGGTGAATTCCATTCTATCATACATACAGCCTTTCCTTCTTAATTTGGTTTATCCAAACCATTGTTTAGCTTGCAACGATGTATTTTCCGGTGGTGATTGCGGTATTTGTGACTCCTGCTTGAATACACTGGAGCCAACCGAACTTGGAAATTGGATTGATCAAGTGACAAATCCGACCGATATTGATAAAGCATTTTCCGGATGGTATTTTAATTTAACGTTGCAGAAGGTTATTCATTCTCTTAAATATCAAGAACGTGCTAAATTAGGATGTGAATTGGGGCGTGTTTTAGGTCAACTCTTACCGTTATCCACTGTCGGAACGCTAGATTTACTGCTGCCTGTACCGCTTTATCCTGCCAAGAAACGGGATAGAGGGTATAATCAGGCAATGTGGATTACCAAGGGACTTTCGGAAACGTGGGATGTGCCGATGAAACCTCATATTATACAACGGACAAAGTTCACAAAATCACAGACAAAATTATCAGTGAATGAACGGCAAAAAAATATGGAAAACGCAATCAAAGTACGTAAAAAGTTATCCGGGAAAACTATCGGGATTGTTGATGATGTACTGACAACAGGTTCAACAATATCTTCCTGTGCTGCCCAATGCAAAAAACAAGGAGCATCATCGGTGGTTGCCATTACATGCAGTACACCAAAAATGACTGTGGAGACATCATGCTGAAAACATTAAACTCTTTCGATTTAAAAAATAAACGTATTCTGATCCGTGTGGATTTTAATGTTCCCTTAGATGGTGAAAAAGTAGTGGATAATTTTCGTATAAAATCCGTCTTGCCTACCATTAAAACATGCCTTACCGGGGGAGCTTCTGTTGTCCTAATGTCTCATTTGGGGAGACCAAAAGGTGTTAAAAATTCTGCGTTGAGTTTAATGCCGGTCGGAGAGGAATTAGCTGAACTTTTGGAAATGCAGATAAAATTCTCTCATGACTGTATCTCTGAAGATGCACGGGATGTTTCGTTTGGGCTCAAAGCGGGAGAGATACATTTACTGGAGAACCTGCGTTTCCACAAAGGGGAAACTGACAATGATGTGACGTTTAGCGCAAAGCTGGCTAAACACGGAGAAATTTATATCAATGATGCGTTTGGTACCGCGCACAGAGCCCATGCATCCAATGTTGGTGTGACATCATTTTTCAATCGAAAAGGTATCGGAATTTTGATGGAAAAAGAAGTAAGATATCTTCAGTCTGCAATTGCGAAGCCCAAGCGACCGCTCGTGTTGATTCTTGGCGGTGCAAAGATAAGCGGAAAGCTGGAATTGATTGATAAATTTCTTGATGAAGCAGATTCTATCATCATTGGCGGAGGAATGGCCTACACGTTTTTAAAATCCCGCGGGAGAGATATCGGGAACTCACTTTTAGATGAATCCATGCTCGTTATAGCCAAAGATATCGTAAGTCGTGCACGTGCAAAACAAGTGACTTTGGTGTTCCCGTCCGATGTTGTTATTGCTGAAAATATGGATGATGCATCCAATCGTTCAATTATAAGGATAAATGAAATCCCTACGGATAAAATGGGGCTGGACATTGGCCCCGAGACGGTGGAAAAATTCTCTGATATTATTCAATCTGCCGGGACGATTGTATGGAATGGTCCAATGGGTGTGTTTGAAGTCCCGGGATTTGAATATGGTACAAAAGAGGTTGCAGAATCGATGGCAATCGCCAAAGAGAAAGGAGCAACTGTCATCGTGGGTGGAGGAGATACCGCTGCTGCCGTGGAAAAATTTGGATTGACAAAACAAATGTCCCATGTTTCTACCGGAGGCGGGGCATCTCTTGAATTACTAAGCGGGAAATCATTACCCGCTCTCTCAAAAATGGAGTAAAAATGAAAAAACCGATTGTTGCAGGAAATTGGAAAATGTATAAGACCCCTTCTGAGGGGCATGATTTTGTACAAAAGATACTCAATTTGGTATTGGAAATAGAGAAGACTCACGTTATATTCTGCCCGCCTTTTCCGGCGTTATTTAACATGGTTGAATCTATGCCGTCTTCGTTTTCTGTAGGTGCGCAGAATTGCCACTGGGAAAAAGAAGGTGCATATACAGGTGAGGTTTCCACGGCAATGCTGTCTGATTGCGGTGTGGAATATGTCATCGTTGGTCATTCTGAGCGTCGCCACGTTTTTGGTGAACCGGACGAATGGATAAATCGCAAAGTGCTTGCTGTAAAAGAAGCTAGGTTAATTCCTATTCTCTGTGTTGGCGAAACGTTAGAAGAACGCGAAGATGGTTTGACGAAAGATGTTCTCATTCGGCAGCTGACAAATGGTCTGAAAGGAGTAGATTCTCTTTCCGGTTTGGTGTTAGCTTATGAACCGGTTTGGGCGATAGGAACCGGTAAGACCGCAACCCCGGAGCAAGCCGTTGAAGCCCATCAAATGGTGAGAAAATATCTGATGGAGTTGTACCCACATCAGGAGGCAGAAGCCGTCTCGGTGCTTTATGGCGGGTCAGTAAAACCGGCAAATGCCGCAGAATTAATCAATTCTGAAGGTGTGGACGGGTTTTTAATCGGTGGGGCAAGTTTGAACGTAGAATCGTTCACCTCAATCATTAAACAAGTAGAACAAGAATCATAAGGAATAAAACGTGCAAGGATTTTTTATTGGAATTCATACATTGGTCAGTGTGTTACTGATTATTGTCATCCTGATGCAAGCAAGTCAGGGCGGAGGGTTATCCGGAACTTTTGGAAGTACAGCAACGAGTGCCATTATGGGTGGACGCGGCGCGGCAACATTTTTAAGTAAAATGACAGCGTGGTTAGCCGGAATTTTTATGGTGCTGGCTTTGCTGATCAGCTTTATGTCCGCACCCACTCAGATCGATCAAGAATCTCTGCTTAAAAAACAAGCAGAAACGGTAGCTCCAGGTGCTGACCTTTCTCTTCCGTTGGGCACCGAAGAACTAAACATAGAAAATTAGAAGAAGGCTTTGCAAAGCCTTCTAGAAATAAATTGCCGAAGTGGTGGAATTGGTAGACACGCTATCTTGAGGGGGTAGTGTCCGAGAGGGCGTGCCGGTTCGAGTCCGGCCTTCGGCACAATACAATTAGTGAAGGACCTATTATGATAAAATACCTTAAATCTCTGAACCTGATCTTATTAGTCGGGATAATGACAGGGCAAACAGCGGAATCTTTGTTCGAAAAAGGAGTCGTTGCATACGATGCCGGAGAATATAATCAGGCAGAAACACTGTTTCAGCAGGTGGTTTCCAAAGATGATATGAACGCTCCCGCGCATTTCTATATTGCACAACTCATGTTTCGATGGGGTAAAATGGATGAGACCCAACATCATATGCTGCAAGCAATCGAATCTGATCCGAAAAATCAAGAATATCGCGATGAATTTGATCGTTTGAAAGAGATCAATACGCTGATGGGAGACGGTGCAAGATCCATGAGTGGCCAACGATTTGATGAGGCATTTGAGACGTATCGGATTGTCTTGGAGAAAGTACCGTTTTATGGCGAGGCTGCCTACAGCATGGGGCTTGCAAAATTCCGAGCCAAGAACTTTGATGAAGCGGTCATTCATTTTCAGAAGGCTTTAGAAATAAACCCAGACCATGAAAATGCCCGTGCGGCACTTACGAACGTTGCAAAGAAAACATTTAATGAAGGAAACACCGCTTATAAACGAAGAAATCTTGAGGAAGCAATTTCCAAATATGAAGCTGTGTTGTCCATTGATGGTCAGTTCTATCAAGCGTATTATCAACTTGGTGTAATCAAGACGAAAATGCAAAATATTTCAGGAGCAATTTCTTCCTACGAAAAAGCCCTCGAAATTAATCCGGATTTTTATAAAGGTTGGTTTGCATTAGGTATTGCAAAAAACAGAGCGAACGATTCTGAAGGTGCATTTTTGGCATTTCAAAAAACAGTAGATGTCCATCCCGGATATGCAAAAGCCTATGCAGAAATGGGAAAAATCCACTTGGATAATAAAGCCTATTCCGAAGCTGAGGATATATTGAAGACAGCAATTCAAGTCAACCCAAAATATGCGAAGTCTTATGAATTATTAGGCATAATTTATATTGAACAAGACCTTATCGACGAGGCCATCACAAACTTGGAATTATCTGCAACGTTTAAACCAAAAAACGCGATGGTCTGGTATCGATTGGCGCAAACATATAATAAGTTAGCAGACTGTGAAAACGCCATTCGCTGTGCAAGAGAAGCGACAGATCGTAAGAAATCTTTTGGTGGAGGATGGGTAGAACTTGGTATAGCAGAGTGGTGCGGAGGAAGAGGAAGTAAAACAGCAGCATTAAATGCTTTAGAAAAAGCACGGAATGACCGCACTTGGCGGAAAATGGCTGAATACGAAATGGATAAAGTTAAAAATCCTGAAAAGTATATAGACTAATTCGATTAGCAGGAGAGATATCACTCTCCGCTCTTTATTATGATTAAAGCTGTAATATTTGACCTTGACAATACGCTCTTGGATTTTGTCAAGATGAAACGGTTTGCCATCCGTGCTGCCATGTCTGCAATGGTTGAGGCTGGGCTTGAAATCGATGAGCAAAATGCTTACGACGAAATATTTAAAATGTATGAGAAAAGTGGATGGGAAAATCAGACAATTTTCAATGATTATCTCCATCAGCAATTCGGGCATGTGAACAATAAATATCTTGCTGCAGGCATTGTAGCCTATCGTCGGGCACGGGAAGCGACGCTTCAAGTATATCCTAACGTCAACAAAACCCTATTTGAATTGCTGAAAATCGGGATAAAACTGGCTGTAGTTTCCGATGCTCCAAGCCGAGAAGCTTGGATGCGTATTTATTACTTAAACCTGCATCATATTTTTGATCACGTCATTACCTTTGATGATTCAAAAGCCCATAAACCTTCACCAAAACCGTTTCAAATGGCGATGGCTGCTCTGGATGTGCGTACGGATGAAGTGCTAATGATTGGCGATTGGCCTGACCGGGACGTGGTTGGTGCTAAACAGCTCGGTATTCGCACACTTTTCGCGCGATATGGCGACAAGTTCGACGTGAAAGAGTCCGGTGCAGATTGGGATATCGATGACATTTATGAAATTGTTGGAATAATTCAAGAGTTAAACAGTGCCTGATTTTTTTGTCGGGACAGATATCCTGACAATCTCACGTATTGAATCTGCCATAAGTTCTTCATCAGGAGAACGATTTTTACACCGAATATTTACATCCAAAGAAATTACTTATTGCCAAAGTAAAACCAATCCGGTTATCCATTTTGCCGGGCGGTTTGCTGCTAAAGAATCGGTTACAAAAGCCATCCTTTCTTCTAAAGTGTTAACACGCATTTCACTCAAGGATATTGAAATCCTCCCTGATGATAATGGGGCACCTGTTGTTTTTATCTCAAAAAAAATATCATCTGAGTATCAATGCAAAGTCTCTATTTCGCATTCCGATGAATCTGCCGTAGCTTTTGCACTGATTATCGTAACATCATGAGACTTTTACGCCGCCATCAATCCCAAGAGCTTGATCAGATTTCCATGGATGAAATGGGTATTTCGGGTATTATTCTCATGGGGAAGGCAGGAAAAACCATCGCTGAGCACATCAAAAAGAAATTTATAAAAGATGATATGAAGCGGATTGCCATATGTTGTGGAAAAGGAAATAACGGTGGAGACGGGTTTGCTTCTGCGCTGCATTTAGATGAATATGAGTTAACTATTTTTTCGCTAATCCAACCGGAACAAATCCAAGGTGACTCAACGTATTATTACGACAAATGTGTCGAAAAGAATATGTCTATTGTTTATGGTGAGGATCTTCCGGAAAATCAACATTATGATTTGATAATAGACGCCCTGTTGGGAACAGGCTTTCATGGACACTTACGGTCTCCGATAGATGCGTGGACACGTTGGATTAATCAGAACTCAGATTTTGTTATTTCTGTTGATATTCCTTCAGGAGTAGATGCGGATACCGGAGCCGTTGCCGGAGATGCGGTGAGTGCGGATATAACCGTTACCATGGATAGTATAAACACAGGTCTGGTATTGAATCCGGGTAGTGAGCAAGCCGGAGAGGTCATTCCTGTAGATATTGGATTTCCTGATATCTACGATAAATTAACGGGGTTTGCGTGGAACCTATTTGAGGATAGCCTATGCAAAATATGGCTCAAACCTCCTCCGTTGAATACATATAAACATCGTCAGGGGAAAGTACTGATTATTGCCGGTTCCAAAGGAATGACAGGGGCGGCATCGCTGGCAACACACGGCGCATTAAGAAGCGGAGCCGGTCTTACCGTAACCTGTGCCCCTGCTTCTCTCAATATTATTTACGAAACAAATATTCTCGAGGGAATGACTTTAACCTGCCCGGATGATGATCGTGGCTATTTTACTGAAGATAATTATACTGATATAGAATTTATGTTCGACTGGGCAGATGTTATACTCATCGGTCCCGGTTTGGGCGGAAATGAATCCACAATAAAACTCGTGGGGAAAATAATATCGTCTGTCGAAGTGCCCCTTGTCCTTGATGCAGATGCGCTAAGGGTTTTTGTGAACAATAAAGATTTGATCAGTGATATCAAAACTCCATTCGTATTAACACCACATTATGGTGAATTTGCAATGCTGTTAGGCACAGATGAAAAAACACTTAAAACTTCATTTCCTGCATTTATAGAAGAATTTTCAGAGAAAAACTCCGGTGTAATTGTTGCGAAAAATGCTCCGACCTGCACCGGATACAATGGACGCATCGTTGTGAACTCAAGCGGGAACCAAGGATTAGCCACAGCGGGAACCGGGGATGTGTTGACCGGAGTCATTGCCGGGTTAATTTCGCAAGGAATTCCACCTTTCGATGCCGCACAAATTGGGACGTATATCCATGGTAAGGCGGCAGATCAGTTACAGATTAAAACCGGATATCGCGGTTTAATTGCTTCTGACTTGCTTAAGGTGATTCCAAAAGTTATTCGTCATTATGAACATTCGTAACTATCGCATTCTATTTATTTTGTATATGGGCATTATTCTTGGTTTGTCCAGCATCCCGGGAAATTCATTCCCAGGTTTCAAGATTCTTACCTACGACAAAGTGATTCATTTTTTCGAATATTTTGTATTTGGTTTTTTAGCGATGAAAAGTTTTCGATCTCTTACATTGCGAAGAGTTACTACAATTATTCTGTTTGGATTAGCGTTCTCTATTTTTGATGAAATTTGGCAATCGTTTGTCCCGGGGCGTTCCCCAAGTCCTTACGATGCAATCGCAGATTTGCTGGGAATAATTAGTGGCGTTATCCTTGTCAAATACCGGGCATTCTTTCATGCTTGAGCGACTCTATATCAAAGATTTTGCGATTCTCGATGAAATAACTTTGGAGTTTTCACCGGGGTTGACCGTTATTACCGGAGAAACAGGTGCCGGAAAATCAATCCTACTTCAGGCGTTGAGTGTAGCTCTTGGAGCAAAAGGAACAAAATTATTCGTAAAAACCGGTCGAAAACATGCTGTGGTCGAAGCGACGATAAATGATCGAACGTTTCGACGTCTGGTGTCCAAAGCCGGTCGGTTAAAATCATACATGGAAGATGAACCTTTGAAAGAAGAAAAATTCCGAATAAGGACGCAAGGATTGATTGATTTCCACGGGCAGCATGAACAGCAGCTCATTATGAATTCTGACACACATCTTGACTATTTGGACAGTTTTTGCGGACTTCAATCAGATGTCAGCGATTTGACTTCTACTTTTCAATTATTACAGACAAAAAAGAAGCAATTAAACGACCTGCGTTTAGCCAAAAAACACTATGAAGAAAAACGTGAATTATTAGAATATCAAAAACAAGAGATTGATAATGTCTATCCTCAAGAGAATGAAGATGTTGAGCTCCATCAAGAATTTAAAAAACTGCACAATATAGAAGAATTAATCTCCACCATTCAACAAATGACACACGAACTGACAGATGGAGAAAGATCCTTATATAACCAATTATCCTCAATAACGTATTCGCTAAACTCACTGTTGAAAATTGACAGTGATCTTAATTCTTACTCTGAAACATTAGAATCCGCATTAGTGTCTTTACAGGATGCATCAACCGGGTTGACGAATTACCGATCTTCGTTACATCATGATAATGAACGCCTGACAGAAATTGATGAGCGGTTACAAGCGATAGAGAGTCTGCTTCGAAAATATGGAGGAACGGTTGCGTCTGTTATATTGCATCGGAATGAGATTGAGGAAGAATTACAATCCATGCAAAAACTGGGAGAGGAAGAACACGCATTAATAATAAATATTGCTGAATGTGAATCAGCCTATAAAAACAATGCCAATCGGATTCACAAAATTAGAAAATGTTCGCTCAATAAGTTATCAAACGTCATTGAAAAAGAAATGCAAAAATTGAATATGCCGAATGCGATATTTCAGGTGAGGATGACACAAAAACCAGATGCCGATTCATTTATGAGATGTGAAGACGAGTTCGTACTAACAACATCGCGAGGAATAGATTTTGTGGAATTTTATTTAAGCGCCAATCCGGGGGAGCAACCCAAACCCTTGACAAAGATAGCTTCGGGTGGTGAAATTTCACGCATCATGTTAGCGATAAAGACCGTATTTCAAAACAATGATCCGGTACAAACGATGGTTTTTGATGAAATTGATTCGGGAATATCCGGTGACGCAGCTGAAAAAGTCGCAGAGAGTTTGGTAAATCTTTCGAAAAATAAACAAGTGATATGCATCACACATCTACCACAAATTTCACAAAAAGCAGAATACCATCTCCATGTAACCAAGAAATTTGAAAACGGAGAAACAGTCGTTTTTGCTGAATATATTTGATTGCTTTCAATGAGCCGGTATTATGGATTAAATTACGAATAGAGAAAGAGAAAAAGAATGGATAAAATCATCATCGTAGGGAATCAACCTTTGAAGGGGAGTGTGGCAATCAGCGGAGCAAAAAATGCTGTTTTACCCATAATGACAGCGGCGTTACTCGCAGATGGTGTTTCACATATCCATAAAGTTCCGGACTTGCGGGACACCCGAACCATGGTTCGACTTTTAGAAATGGTCGGTGCCAAAACAACATATAAAAACGGAACATTATCTATAGATGCACGAGGCGTTGATACACCTGTCGCTCCTTATGAACTGGTAAAAACCATGCGTGCCTCATTCTATGTTTTGGGACCGTTGTTAAGCCGTTTAGGTGTGGCAAAAGTTTCCTTGCCCGGCGGATGTGCCTGGGGTCCCAGACCGGTGGATTTCCATTTAAAAGGATTTGAAAAGCTTGGAGCAGAAATCACGCTGGAAAGCGGATACATCCAGGCAAAGTCCAAACGGCTGAAGGGGAACAACATACGGTTTGACTTTCCATCTGTTGGGGCTACCGGAAATATCCTGATGGCAGCCGTTACGGCAAAAGGAACAACCGTAATTGAGAATGCCGCGCGGGAACCGGAGATTGTTCAACTTGCCCGGTATCTGAATAAAATGGGTGCAAATATCAGCGGAATCGAAACAGATGTTCTAACGATTGAAGGTGTAGAAGGACTGAGTCCTGCGGATATTACCGTAATCCCTGATCGGATTGAAGCTGGGACATTTTTAATGGCGGGAGCCGCCCTTGGTGAGGTAACGTTGACGGATGTAGAGCCGTCTCATTTAGATATCGTGCTTGATAAACTCGACGAAGCCGGAGCAACGGTGAGCGTCGGACAATCCACAATTACTATCAAACACGGAGATGTAATTAAACCTGTCGATATGACAACGGGAGTCTATCCTGGGTTCCCCACGGATCTCCAGGCGCAGTGGATTTCACTCATGACCATTGCGGATGGTTCTACCGTGGTAACCGATACAGTTTACAAGGATCGCTTTTCGCATATACCGGAACTGACTCGGCTTGGGGCAAATCTTCAATTAGAGAATAACACGGTTTTTGTCAGAGGACAGAAGTTTTTGATTGGTGCTCCGGTAATGTCCACAGATATTCGCGCCAGTGCATCGTTGGTGATTGGCGGGCTTATCGCGAAAGGAACAACGGAGATTGGACGCATCTATCATTTGGACAGAGGATATGAGCGTCTTGAAGAAAAATTCAAAAAGTTGGGTGCTGTTATCACCCGTGAGTCGGAATAACGTGACTCGTCTTAGAATGGAAGGATAAACTATGCGAATTGTTATCATTGGTGCGGGTGCGGTTGGATTTCATGTGGCAAAAGAATTGAGCCAGGGAGATCATGATATTACTATTGTTGAAATTGATCCGGATAAATGCCGAAAAGTAAACGAACATTTAGATGTTTTGGTGGTTGAAGGAAATGGCGCCAGTCCAAATAATTTGATTAATGCGAATGTGCAAAATGCGGATTATGTGCTTGCGCTTACTCGCGTTGATGAAGTCAATCTGATAGCCTCACAGCAAGCGCACGTGCTAGGCGCAAAAAGAATTATTGCTCGTCTGCGAAATCAGCAATACAGTACACGTGATTCCATAATCCGACCTGAAAAATTTGGAGTAGATGTTGTTATCCATCCGGAGAAAGTTGCCTGTGAGGAAATTGTTCAACTCATTCGGCATCCGTATGCTACGCAAATTCAAGAATTCGAAGGCGGGAGACTGGTGATGTTAGGGCTTCAGATTACCGAAGAATCACCCCTCGTTAGTAAGGCCGTCAAGGACGTATGCATCCACGATATTGAGTTTAAATTTGGAGTTGTTTCCGTCTATCGCAAAGGAGAGACAATCGTTCCATGGGGTGATTTTATTTTTAACGCTCAGGACATTGCATACTTTATTATCAAGACAGAGAAATTGCACAGTTTACTTTCTATAGCCGAGATTCGTGAGATAAAAGCAACACGCATTATGATTTTGGGCGGAAGTAAAGTCGGTCGATCCATTGCGGAAGAATTGGAAAATGAAATGTCTGTGCGGTTGGTAGAGTCCAATCGACAAAAAGCCGGATATATTGCAAATAATCTTCAGAATACAATGGTGATTCATGCAGACGGAACGGACATTGAATTTCTTAAATCTGAGAATATCCATGAGGTAGACAGTTTCTTGGCTGTTTCTCAGGACGAGCAAACCAATCTGTTATCGGGGATGTTAGCGCATCATTTGGGTGTAAAACAGGTTGTTATCCATTTAACAACAACGGAGTATATTCCCATCGTTAAAGAGCTTGGGTTTGCTTCGATTATCAGTAAAAATATCTCAACTGCCAATGCTATCACAAGCGAAATCCAAAGTGATAAGTCCCATACAACTCTTAAATCCTTTGATGAAATGGATGTAGAAATAATGGAAATAAACCCGGAACCGGGAAGTAAAATCACCAAAAAACCTTTATCAGAATTAGACTTCCCGAAAGCCAGTATCGTTGGTGTGATTAATCATCATGGTCATTTAAGTATTGCCCGAGGAACATCCATACTCACCGATGAAGACACAGTATTGGTATTCGCTAAAAAGCGTGTTATCCCTAAATTGCGAAAATTGTTTACACGATGAAGATCAGTAGGCGGATTCTAATACCTTAACACTTTCAAACAATGAATACGAAGACAATCATCAACATATTAGCGGCATTACTTTCGTTATTGGGATTGACCATGCTCATTCCTGCCGGAATTTCATGGGAGTATGGAGAACACGATATGATTGCTTTTCTGCAATCTTCTGCAATCAGCCTTATTATTGGTGTGCCCCTGTGGGTTGTGAGTCGAAAAAGCCATTCTCTCACAAACAAAGATGGTTTCATCATCGTCACATTTGGCTGGGTTTTGACAGCAATAGCCGGAGCGCTACCGTTTTATTTGAGTGATGTTCTTCCCACTATCACGGATGCTTTTTTCGAATCCATGTCCGGTGTAACCACCACTGGTGCAACCATCATTGGGAATCCAACAACATTGCCGCATTTGCCCAATGGAATTGAAAGCTTGCCCAAAGGAATATTATTCTGGAGGTCTTTTATTCAATGGATTGGCGGAATGGGGATTATTGTGTTTACGATTGCCATTCTTCCATTATTGGGAGTGGGGGGTGTACAGTTATTTAAAGCAGAAGTTCCGGGTCCGGTTGCAGATAAAATTCGACCGCGAGTACGAGAGACAGCGAAGGTACTTTGGATCGTGTATGTGGGCATTACCTTCGCGGAATTTCTAGCTCTTGGTTTAGCCGGAATGCCATGGTTTGATGCAATTTGCCACGCATTTACGACGATGCCAACCGGCGGTTTCTCAACAAAAAATGCCAGTATCGCTTATTATGATAGTTCAACGATTCATTATATCATTGTCTTTTTCATGTTTTTGGCCGGTGTGAATTTCACGCTGCATTTTCGAGCGCTTTCCGGAAATGTAAAATCGTATTTCAGAGATAAAGAATTTCTTACATTTTTAAGCATCGCCGTTTTTGTAACCTTCGCTATTTTTCTCAGTATGGTCGCCAAAGCAGGGGAGTGGACGCATATCGGCTTTAGAGATTCATTATTTCAAACTGTGTCTATTCTCACAACTACAGGATTTGGAACTGCTGATTACGAATTATGGGCATTTTTTGCTCAGTTCCTCCTGCTTGTTCTTATGTTTATCGGAGGAATGGGTGGATCTACCGGGGGAGGAATGAAGATTGTCCGTGTGATGCTGATTGTGAAATATACGGCTTTAGAAACACGCCGAATGCTTCACGCACGTGCCATTATCCCCATTCGTATCGGACATCGGTACATTTCCGGAGATGTTATTCGGAATACAGTCGGCTTTTTTCTGTTTTACATATTTATCTTTGGATTTACAACATTAATCTTAGCCTCGATGAACCTTGACCTCGAGTCTGCCATTGGAGCGTCAGCATCGGCATTGGGTAATATCGGACCGGCTTTAGGTGAATTTGGTCCTACGGACAATTATGCTTTGCTCCCCACATTAGGAAAGTGGTTGTTATCTTTTTGCATGCTTTTAGGACGACTGGAAATATTTACTGTCATGGTACTTTTTAGCAGAACATTTTGGAAATAAGGGAAAAAATGAAATACATAAAGACAGATATATCAAACGGAATTGGTACTATAACCATCGATCGCCCAGATGCATTGAATGCGATGAATTCTGAAGTTGTTTTAGAATTGGCCCACGCGTTTCAATCCTGTATAAATAATGAGTCTGTTGGTGTTCTTATCCTGACAGGAACCGGAGAGAAGGCGTTTGTCGCTGGTGCGGATATTAAATCCATGCAAAAAATGAACCCGGAACAAGCTTTGGAGTTTGGGAAAACCGGTCAAAATATGACAAAAGTCATAGAAAATTCCCCTAAACCTGTCATTGCGGCCGTAAATGGATTTGCCTTAGGCGGCGGATGTGAAATCGCTCTGGCTTGTCACATCCGTGTGGCGAGTGAAAATGCACAATTTGCTCAACCGGAAGTTCATCTTGGGATTATTCCGGGATGGGGAGGAACACAACGTCTTCCGAAATTAGTCGGACAAGGAGAAGCTATTGAAATGATTGTCAGCGGAAAGATGGTTTCTGCAGAAAAGGCATTACAAATTGGTTTAGTCAATGCTGTTGTTTCATTGGACCATTTGATGAAAACGGTTCAGGGAATTGCTGAAGCCATTCTCAGAAATGGTCCCGAATCCATTGCCTTATCATTGGAGTGTATTCGGAGATCCTCAGAATTGACACTTGTGGAAGGGTTGGACTTCGAAGTGAAATCCTTTAGTCACTTATTTGAGACGGCTGAAACGAAGGAAGGATTAACGGCGTTTGTTGAAAAACGTCATCCTAAATTTAGAGTATAATTGACGGTTGAGTCGTGGACATAAAATGGACTACATATAGAATTAAAACGGTTCATCCATTTGGTATATCACGGAGTACGCATACTTTTTATGATGTGGTGTTTGTCTACATTATTGATGGAGATATTGTCGGCAGGGGAGAAGCTGCACCACCAATTAGATACGGAGAAACAAAAAATGCTGTACTTACACAACTGGAAACTAAAATTGAACTTTTAGCAGATTATGATTCAGTTGCTCATTTGATTGACCATCTTGTCCTGCATTCCGGTGGATTAAAATCATTGGAAGCTGCAATTTCAATGGCGGCTTTGGATTGGTGGACACAGAAAAATAATATACCGCTATATTCGTATTTTGACGCTGATCCTTCAAAAATGCCACAAACATCCTTTACGATTGCCATCGGTGAGTTAGAAACCATACCACAGAAAATATCTGAAGCAGAACCTTACCCTATTTTAAAGGTGAAACTTGGAACGTCTCAAGATAAAGAGATTATCCAAGCCATTCGTCGTGTTACCGACAAAACTGTCCGAGTGGATGCAAACGAAGGATGGAATTTGGAAACTGCAATCGAAATGTCTTTTTGGTTAGCAGACAGAAATGTAGAATTTATTGAACAGCCGTTAAAAGCGGACAGCATAGAAGAAACGGCTATTTTAAAGAGGAAGTCACCTATACCAATAATTGCGGATGAAAATAGCATGGTTTCTACGGACATTCCAAAGATAGCCCATGCTTTTCATGGAATAAATATAAAATTAATGAAATGCGGTACGTTATCAGAAGCGCAGAAAATGATTCGGATTGCTAGAGAATATGAGATGAGTGTCATGCTGGGCTGCATGGTTGAATCCTCGGTTGGGATTACAGCGGCTGCACATTTGTCCCCGTTGGTAGATTACGCGGATTTGGATGGGAATTTGCTTATCGGAAATGATCCGTATTTGGGAGTTTTGGTGAGTGACGGACAACTGAAGTTGAATGATTCCCCGGGTTTGGGTGTTACTCCTATTGCAGATCCTGAAGGACTTCTCTGAGGATAAAAGGTGCAAACATGAAAATACTTGGAATAGAACATATCGGGATTGCGGTAAAAGATTTGAAGAAGCGTGCCCCTTTTTGGGAACATATCCTTGGGCTATCACATCAAAGAAATGAAAATGTAGCTGAGCAGGGTGTCTCAACAACAATCTATGATACCAACAACAGCAAAGTGGAATTATTGCAGCCGACGAATGAAGGCTCTCCGGTTGAGAAATTTATTGCGAATAGAGGGGAGGGATTACACCATCTTTGCTTTGAAGTAGACGATATTGAATTGGCTGTCACGGAATTAAAGAATGCCGGTATTGAGCTGATCAATGAAACTCCTAGAGTTGGTGTGGAAGGATATCGCGTGGTGTTTGTCCATCCAAAATCAACGGGTGGAGTGTTAGTTGAATTAGCAGAAAAATCAAGGTAGTAATCATAAAATCTAACATTTAAATCGCCTGAAATTCATTCGAAATATGGAAAATGAGTCTTAACTTCTACGACATGTATTTATACAATATTTACAATTTCATCATCATAAAATAAAGGTGGCAACATGATCAGTCAAACGATTCGGAGCGGTATATTATTTCTCACATTATTTTTTGTATTTGGCTGTGGCGGCGGAGGTGAAAAAACACCAATCGCATTACGGACAAAACCCATCTCAGTTAAAACGTTTGACACTCCACCTGGAGCAGACCCAACCATCTCTGCCGAAATGGGCGGTAATGGATTTGAAGCAATCGCTGAAAGCCTGGGATTTGAGACGTATGTCCCTGAACTGGAAGAAGATGAAGGATCAAAAAAAGGTGGTCGTTTTACCATGCGTTTTACTGAATTTCCAGCGACGCTCCGTCCAATTGGAAAAGACTCTGCTTCAGAGATTGTTTGGATGCTTTCTATCTTTTGTTACGAAACCCTTATTGGATATGACAGTGAAGAAGACAATATTGTCCCGGTGTTAGCAACGCACTGGAAAATATCCGAAGATGGAAAAACATTCCAATTTCGAATTGATCCAAATGCTCGCTGGTCTGACGGTAAACCAGTCATTGCAAGAGATGTCGTTTCTACATGGAATTTATACATGGACGAAGGTATTCTTGAGCCGCGTCTCCAAGTGGCGTTTGGAAAATATACCAAACCCGTCGAAATCAGTAAATATATTGTCGAAGTTACATCCAACGAAAAACATTTTAAGAACTTCCTTGATTTCGGCTGGAGTATGCAAATATTTCCTGCTCATATAATCGATGAACTGACTGCAGAGGAATATCTGGAGACATTTCATTTTGACATGATGCCCGGTAGCGGACCCTATACGTTCGTCAAGGATAAAATGCGTAAAGGAAAATCATTAACCCTGGTTCGCTTGAGCGATTGGTGGCAACGAGATTATGAGAAGAACAAAGACGCCTATAATTTCGATGAGCTAAAATTTGTTATCGTGAACGATGATCGTCTAACCTTTGAGAAATTTAAAAAAGGTGAACTTGATTTTTACAACATCACACGTGCGCAGTGGTGGGTGGAAGAATTTAATGTCGAAGATGAAAAATTTGACTACCTTCACCGCGGATTGATACAGAAGAAAAAGGTGTATAATTATAAACCTAAAGGGACTTCCGGTTTAGCTTTAAATATGCGCCGTAAACCTTTCAGCGATAAGCGAATTCGTGTAGCATTTGCGAAATTATGGAACCGTGAGCAGTTGATTGATAAGTTATTTTTCAACGAATATGTTCCTCTCAAATCATTCTTCCCTGGTGGTCCTTATGAGAACCAAGATAATGAATTAATTTCCTATGATCCTGAAGGGGCAATCGCTTTACTTGCCGAAGCAGGCTGGGAAGAAAGAAATGGCGAAGGCTGGTTGGTTAAAGACGGAAAGATATTTGAAATAGATTTTGGTATTACTCAATCCCTAGAGCGAATATTCACGCCATTTCAAGAGGAACTTGCAAAAGCAGGTATTAAGCTAAACTTAAAATATATCACAAGTCAAACCATGTTCAAGAACGTGATGAACGAACGAGATTTTGATATACATTACCAAGCATGGACCATGCCGCTATTTCCGGGACCGGATAAACATTACGGTTCTAAAATGGCAGACAAGCCGATGACGACAAATATCACCGGTGTAAAAAATGACCGGATTGATGAATTATCTCAAATCTATAATGAAACATTTGACGGAAAAGAACGCACCAAGATACTGCAGGAAATTGATGTTATTCTGCACAAGATGGTTCCTTATGCTCACGGCTGGGGAGCACCCTATACTTTACGGTGTGCCTATTGGAATAAATTTGGTATCCCAAAGGAAATTATCGGATATTCGGGTGATTGGTATACAGCGATGTCAGCCTGGTGGTACGAGCCCGAATTAGCTAAAAAGATTGAATCAGCTAAAGAGGACAAATCCATAACCTTCCCGCATGTGGAAACCGAATATCATTATGTGAAAGAGAGCAAATAAAGGTTTCACGCAGAGTAGGCCAAAAAAATGCAAAATACGCTGAAAAAACAAATGATAGATAATATTCAAAACTTTTACAAATTTACTGCGATCTTTGCGTTAATCTCAGCGGTCTCTGTGTGGGAAAGATAAACTCACAACATCATTAACCACTTAAAATAATGACTCAATATATACTTAGACGTTTCCTGTTGATGATTCCTACGTTTTTGGGGATTACAATTTTGGTGTTCACGATTTTGCAATTAGTCCCCGGTGGTCCGCTTGAGCAGGAATTACTGAAAGCTCAAGCCGCAATGATGGCCGGAGGAGAAAGCGGTGCCGGAAGCAGTACATCCGAAACCGGGATGGTCGAACTTCCGAAGGAATCCGTTCAGCGACTAAAAGAGTTTTACGGATTGGATAAACCGGGCCCGGTTCGCTATTTAATTTGGCTCGGCATTTGGCCGAAAGAAATCAACCAGTATCACTTGAAATTTGAAGATGGCATTACTGAAAAAAAACAGCGGTTATCACGGCGTTCATCCCTTACGGTAAATCTAATTAACGATGTCCCTTCTGTCGTCCAACTTGACGGCGAAAAAAGAAAATGGAAAGCAAAAATAATCAATACCGATGATAAAAATGGTGAAAAAGATGTTAAAATTTACCAAACGGCATTTCGTGGAATATTTACCGGTTATCTTGGAAAATCATATACGTATGCTGAATCCGTATGGACATTGATAAAGGAACGTCTGCATATTTCAGCCTATTTTGGATTGATCAGCTTCTTTTTGTCTTACATGGTGTGTATCCCGCTTGGAATCACAAAAGCATTAAAACACGGATCGAAATTTGATGCCGCATCCAGTGTGATTGTCTTCATCGGATATTCCACTCCCGGCTTTATCTTGGGTGCGTTGTTATTAGTCTATTTTGGTGGTGGGAGTTTTTGGGATGTCTTTCCGCTGGGTGAATTCAGGTCTGAAGATTTTGAATATTTCACGTTTTGGGAGAAAGTCAAAGATCAATTACATCATACGATTCTCCCAGTTATTTCTTACATGGTGGCTGCATTTGCGACACTCACGGTGTTGATGAAGAATTCCCTGTTGGAAAATCTAAGTCAAGATTATGTCAGAACAGCTTTCGCTAAAGGGTTATCCGAAAAGCGCGTGGTATTTTATCATACGGTACGAAATTCCTTGATACCGTTAGCAACAGGAATTGGCGGGCTTTTGGGCGTATGGCTGGCGGGCTCCTATCTTATCGAGCGTGTTTTTAATATCAATGGAATTGGCATGTTGAGTTATATGGCAATTATTCAACGAGATTACCCTGTTGTAATGGGATTTCTTGTTATCGGGACGATTATTCGTTTGATTGGCAATTTAATATCGGATATGGCTTATGCTGCCATCGATCCAAGAATTAGGTTTAAATGATGTTATTTCAAAGAAAAAAGCAAAAAACGATGTCGCATTCTATTCTCCAAAAACGGTTAAGAAAATTCAAATCGATGAAAAGAGGATATTATTCATTTATCATTTTGACAACTCTCTATCTTTTGTCCTTCTTGAATCCTATATTTATTAACAATAAAGCGCTCATTGTTCGGTATGACGGAGAGTTATATTTTCCGTTGCTTAAGTATTATTCTGCAGAAACATTTGATCAGGATTCTTATGGTGAGGCGCACTACCGGAGCCTTGACAAGCGTTTTGAGAGTGAAGACGGTAACTGGGCGGTGATGCCTGCCTATCCATTTCATCCTTATGAGTCGCTACTTGGTGAGCTAGAGGGTGAGCCACCGCACGCACCGTCGTCAGATCATTGGTTTGGTACCGATAATCGCGGCAGGGATGTTTTCGCCCGACTGGTTTACGGATTTAATATTTCCATTTCTTTTGCACTGGTGGTTGTTTTCTTTGCGTATATCATTGGAATCAGTATCGGAGCCGCTCTGGGATATTTCGGCGGGAAAGTGGATATCATTGGTCAGCGATTCATTGAAATATTTGCTGCTGTTCCGTTTTTATATACGATGATTATCGTTAGTTCGATATTACAACCGAACTTTTTCTTGTTAGTTATGGTTATGACTATTTTTGGTTGGATTGGAATGACGTACTATATCCGCGGTGAATTTTATCGGGAAAAAGCGAAAGATTATGTTTCGGCTGCCGTATCGATGGGAGCGTCAAATTTTCGGACAATGTTTAAGCATATTTTACCAAATGCGCTGACTCCCATCATCACGTTCACACCATTCGCGGTGATTGGGTATATTAGCTCATTAGTTGCTTTAGATTTTTTGGGGTTTGGCTTACCGCCCCCCACACCAAGTTGGGGAGAATTAGTAAACCAAGGTGTCTCGGATATTCGCTATTGGTGGCTCATTGTCTCTCCGATGGGAGCGAGTTTCTTTACATTGCTTCTTATCACATTTATTGGTGAGGGTGTTCGGGAAGCATTTGATCCGAAGGTGTATTCCAGATTACGATGACTTGGGTCACGCAGAACACGCTAAGAAAAACAGATGACAAATAACACTCAATACTTTCACAAATTTACTGCGATCTCTGCGATAATCTCAGCGGTCTTTGTGTGGAAATAAGATAATGATGAATAAGCTAATACAGATAAAGAACCTGCAAACCTATTTTTATACTGAAGCCGGTACAGCCAAAGCTGTTGACGGTGTTTCATTCGATATTTACGAAGGTGAAGTGCTGGGGATTGTCGGTGAATCCGGTTCGGGGAAATCCGTAACATCGCTTTCTATCAATCGACTGATCCCCAATCCTCCCGGGGAAATTGTCGGGGGAGAAATCCTTTACAATGGCATGAATCTTTTAGACCTCAGTTACGAAGAGATGCGGAATTATCGCGGCAAAGATATTGCGATGATTTTCCAAGAACCGATGACATCTCTGAACCCGGTTTTTAAGATCGATGTCCAGATGAATGAAGTTTTGGTAAAGCATGAAAAGTTATCGTGGGCGGAAGCCAATCAGCGGAGTGTTGAAATGCTCAAAGCAGTTGGAATGCCGGATCCTGCCAAGCGGATGAAAGATTATCCGCATCAGCTTTCCGGCGGTATGCGGCAGCGGGTGATGATCGCCATGGCGCTACTTTGCAATCCTGCTCTACTCATCGCAGACGAACCCACAACGGCACTGGATGTGACCATCCAAGCGCAAATTTTAGATTTGATGGTTCAACTCAAAGAAAAACGTACTGAGGCTGCGGTATTGCTGATTACACACGATTTAGCCGTTATTGCCGAAACCTGTGAACGGGTCATTGTGATGTACGGAGGAAAAATCCAGGAGATAGCTCCGGTGAACGAACTGTTCTCAACTCCTCTTCATCCATACACCAGAGGATTAATGACCTCCATCCCGCATCCTGAAAAGAAAGAAAAGAAAGATCGCTTGAGTGCTATTCGCGGTATGGTTCCGCCCATTATGGCTATGCCGGTTGGGTGTAAATTTTGCACACGTTGCGATGATGTGATGGACCATTGTTCTACTGTTGAACCTGAATTAGTTGAAATTAAACCCAGACATTCAGTAAGATGTCATTTATATGAGAATGGAAAATGAGTAAAACACCAATTTTAAAAGTAAAAGATTTAAAAGTCAGTTTTCCGATATTTGGTGGTGTATTTCAACATAAAGTAGCCGAAGTAAAAGCTGTTGATGGTGTGTCATTTGAAGTAATGCCCGGAGAAACGGTCGGAGTTGTTGGTGAATCCGGCTGCGGTAAATCCACACTGGGAAAAGCAATCATTAATGTTTTAAAACTTACGGCACCGGATGTAGAAGTTTCAGGAGAAATATCACTTGAAAAAAATGGAAATTATATCAATCTTCTTTCACTGAATAAAAAGAAAATGCAGGTTCACCGACCGGATATCCAGATGATATTTCAAGACCCGTTTTCATCGTTAAATCCTCGGATGATTGTTGGTGACATCATTCAAGAGCCGTTAGATTTACACACAGATTTGTCCAAAGCAGGGAAAAAAGAAAAAGTAGCAATGCTTCTGGATAAAGTTGGGTTGTCCGCTGAACAGGCGATGCGGTATCCTCATGAATTTTCAGGCGGACAGCGTCAGCGAATCGGGATTGCCAGAGCGTTAGCGACAAATCCCAGAATCATCATTGCTGATGAACCGGTTTCCGCCTTGGATGTTTCTATTCAGGCTCAGGTTATCAATTTGATGATGGATCTTAGAGAAGAATTTAATTTAACCAATATTTTTATTGCACATGATTTATCTGTAGTAGAACATATCTCAGATAAGATTGTCGTAATGTATTTAGGCAGTGTCGTAGAATACGGGAAAGCTGAAGATATTTATTATCATCCGCGGCATCCGTACAGTCAGGCGTTATTATCGGCTGTGCCTTTACCAAATCCTGATAAAAAACGTAAAAATCGAATTGTATTAGAAGGGGATGTCCCCTCACCATTGGCAAAACCATCCGGCTGTGGATTCCGAACACGCTGCCCTATTGCAAAACCATCTTGTGGAGAAGCTCTCCCAACATTTGAAGAACATGCCAAAGACCATTGGGTTGCATGTCCGGTTGTAAAAGAAGCAAGCTAATCTGAGTTATTATTGAATATAAAATGAAGCAAATACTGATAATAATTGTTCTTTTATTGAATATATTGTTCTCTCAGGGAGAAGCCGGTGCAGTCTTTCTACTGATTTCCCCTTCACCAACGATGAACGGTATGGGTGAAATTGGAGCTTGTTTACCCTCAGATGATATATATTCCTCTTATTATAATCCTGCGAATGGTATCAGTGCTTTTCAGGGTGTTAGCAAGTCCTCTTCGGAAATGGAAACACGATGGCTTCCAAATTTAGCAGACGATTTGCATCTTAAGTATGAAGTACTGGGTTTTGGTATTCTTTCTCGAAACTACCCTTTTCAAATTGTCATAAGTCAGCACAGGACGTATCTTGACTTAGGTGAGCAAATCCGGATGGGGGAACATCCTGAAGACTACCGGGGTACCTTTAATTCATATATGAAAGCTAATGCACTTATCATTGGAGCTAAATATACCGGAGCAATAAAAAATATCCCGATTGATCTTTCTGTCGGTATGTCAAGAAAAACGGCTATCCAATATCTTTATATGACTAATTTTGGTTCTGCCGAAAGTAAAGAACAATTATATGATTATGGGTTATTACTTTCTACCAAATATCAGAGTTCTAAACTAAAAACAGATATTGGATATTTTAATGCATCGTTGGTTCCAAGTTTTGGATACAGTATGTCAAATATTGCAGATAGTATTACGTTTTATGTTGGAGATCCTGCACCTACAATCTTGAGAACAGGATTATCAATGAAAATGACCATTATGTATGATAATACATTGAATATATTCAAATGGTCTTATGGACGGATGGCTTCTGATGTGATGGTTGATATGACTCAACTAATGAATGGGAAAATAAGATATCAATCAGGATTTGGAGATATAAAGTTTTATGAAAACGTGATATTGAATAAAACAGATTCTTCTGTAGATGTTCACAGGGGGGATGAATGGACATTCTTTGATACCTACTCTATGAGAGCAGGAAGAAGAATCGATATAGATGGGCAGATTAATATATCTACTTCCGGATATGGCTACAGATTATCTGGCATATTAAAACTGTTGCATTATGTAACAAAAGACCGTGTTTATGAAATACTCCAAAACCACCTTGATGTGCGATATAATTATTCAGAATATGATGAGAAACCGGGACATCCTTTGAAGAATACAGATTTTGAAGCCTGGACTGTAACAATTAAGAATATCGATAAATTGATTCTAAAAATATTTGATTAGAATTGATAATTATTTTGATGGTAATTTCAAATTAGATTAAAATTATAGAACGGTTGTTTGTCAGCCGTTCTATGTATAAAACAAAACGAACTAGGATATATTAATGAAACTTAACGAAACAAAATACGGATTTACTTTAACCGA
>JACKQG010002345.1_pt1 | contig 24890 bp, 28 predicted proteins | sample 8237621 | NCBI WGS metagenome assembly JACKQG01 (sample SAMN15677084, study PRJNA649215) | marine metagenome | biome: marine; feature: Black Sea; material: saline water; isolation source: suspended particulate matter (SPM) from the Black Sea western gyre | collected 2013-06-09/2013-06-10 | depth... | reverse complement strand
ACAGGCTAGACGCTCGCGTCTTTGCCTGTTTTTAATGGGCCGAAGTGGACTCGAACCACCGACCTCACCCTTATCAGGGGTGCGCTCTAACCAGCTGAGCTACCAGCCCTCGGGTTTCCTAAGAAACTCGGTCGCAATTCAAAGAACTGCGACCGAGAATTATAGCAAAATAAGATTCGAGAAAAAGCCACTTGGTGGTGCAGTTAACAGGGTCCCCATGAGCCAACAACTTCAAGCATGTCGGTTACATCGACCACGCCATCGTCATTAACATCAGCATCGCAACCAGAGCATGGACCCCAGCTGTCAATCAATCCCAATATGTCAGCTACACCAACAGTGCCATCACCATTGATGTCGGCTGGGCAGTTGTTTGGATCGCATCCACCATCGTCACAAGTTGTGTTTGGACCAAGCCACGTTCCGCCACCTGCGTTACAGTTGCTCTCATAAATATCAATACAAGTTCCACTTGTTCCGATGCAGCAAGCACCAGTAGCCGGGGTTGGAATAATTTTAAATACTTCACCACCAAGGTCACAGATGTAAATTTCGCCAGCAGCGTCTGTACCGAATCCAGAGATTGAACCAATGGAACCAGCATCTGGTGACAATTCGCTTGTGCGATCTTGATAGTCGTATACGGAAGAACCGTCATATCTGAACGACCAAATTTTGCTGTAACAATAATCTCCAAAGAAGTATGTGCCATGTAAACTTGGAATTGCCGCGCCGCGATATATGTCCCCACCAGTAATTGAGCAACCAGATGAGTGTGAATATTCCCAAACAGGGAATGTCATCGTGCTTTGAGAATCACAACCGCTTGTGTTATACGAGTTGTTCCCTTCGTAGCAACGCCATCCATAGTTTTCACCACCAGTACTCGAGCCTGGCTGGAATGTAATTTCTTCATACAGATTTTGGCCAACATCACCCATCCATAAATCACCTGTTTCACGGTCAAAACCGCAACGCCATGGGTTTCGAAGTCCGTACGCCCAAATTTCATCGTCACCAGTTATGCCAACAAATGGGTTTGACGCAGGAATGGCGTAGGGTGAGCCACCGTCAACATCGATTCGCAACATTTTGCCAAGAAGTTGATTTGTTATGTCTTGCGCTCGGTTGCCGGGGTCACCACCACTTCCGCCATCGCCAGTTCCTATATAAAGGTATCCGTCTGGACCAAACCCAAGCCACCCCCCATTGTGGTTTGTGTATGGTTGGTCGATTGTGAGAATTGTGTATCCACTTCCAGAGTCAGCGACGTCTGGATCCATGGAAACTGAATATCGCTTGATGTATGTATCACCATTACTTGCTGTGTAATTCACATAGAAAAACCCGTTTTGTTCGTAGTTGGGGTGGAACGCCAACCCGAGGAGCCCTTGCTCGGAACTCGTACTGACAGTTAATGATAAAAATGCAGTTGAATTCAAAGTACCCGTGTCGAGGTTAAAAATTCTAACTCGACCAGTACTGCCAGAGCGTTGCTCAACAATAAAAATCCGGTCGTAATCGTTTGGGGCAGAAACAACTTGGACAGGTCTTGATAAACCAGTGACAAGACGAGTCGTTGTGATGCTTGTTGTACCAAGTGACCGAACTGGATCTTGTCCCGTATGAGAAATGACAGGATCCTGGCCAGTGTGCGCCTTTGGTTTTATCGCTTTGCCCGCTATTACAAAGCAAAGCCCAGCGATCGAAGTTGTCAGTAGTGTTCTTGAAACCATTATTTATCTCTCCTACAAGCCCATTAATCATGGACAATTATCATTTGAGTCTCTAACTGTCGGCATCAGACTACTCATATTCGTACCTCATGCCGCTTCGGTTGCGTTTTAGTCCGATAAGCACCAGGTTACCTCTGAGGACGACACAGAGGTTACCTCAGAGGTAACCTCAGAGTACTACTCAGAGGTGAGAAGGGCAAGAAAAAAATGGGATTATTCAGGGGTTTCTATTGGTTCGTCAGCGTCACACCACCCACGAAAGCCTCCCCTGAGAGTTCTGACATCCGTAAATCCCAGCGAAATCAATTCTTTACTCATGGCAATGGAAACATAATCGTTGTATGTTTCCCCATACACGATGATGGTAGTAACATCGTCCAATTCTCCAGAAAGTAGCCGCAACCACCCAAATGGGATGTTTGTGGACCCTTTGATGTGAGATTTGTCGAAATCCCACACCTGTCTTGAGTCAACAAATTTCACGGTTTTAATCCCAAGAAGGTTACTTTTGCCATCTTGCATTAACGTTACCGACTCGCTTGGAGTGATAAACGTTAGATTTTTATCACTGATGCCACTGTTGCAACCATAAAGAAATCCAACAAGACACAATACAAGGAAACGCGATGTATTTACCATACACTGCAGAATACACGACCTACGAAATCATTGTCGTTTGAAGTAGAAGGAGATTTCAATATGTTTTACGCTCCCATACACACATTCACAATTCTAATTGTGGTTGGGTTGCTACTCCACGCTACTACAGGTGTACAGCCAGGAGCACCGCCGAACACTCCACCTCCCACTACAAATATTGCAGGCAAAGAAAATGGGCACGCAACAGTGGAGGTGCGTACAGATGTTGGTTGGGTTGGAACCTTACAAACATTTCATGTGATTGCATACATTACTCCTGACGCTGGCTGGCATTTATATTGGAAAAATCCAGGTGCAAGTGGAGCACCAACAGAAATACAAATGAGTGTTCCAGACGGTTTTGTTGTTGGAGACCCAATCTTTCCAAGGCCAACCGTGTTTCATGAAGAGGAAGGACAAACGTATGGGTACGATAAACCAGCCGCTATTTTTATTCCTGTAACCGCACCAAACACACTATCTGATGGACAAGTTGATTTTAAAATTACAACCACGTGGCTTGCATGTAAAAAAACATGCGTTATGGGTGAACAAGAAAACACACTCACCATATCAACGAACTCCATGCACCAAGGTCCACTACACAAGGACCTTCGCCTATCACAATGGTCTGCTGCACTACCTCGCCCACTTGACGATTTAGAAGGAGGAGCAATCGTGCTTGTTGGGAATACTCTTCACATTTCTGGAGAAACAAAAATGCGACCAATTCGGTTTTTGGGTGTCGAGCAAAAAGGGGTCCAGTTTGGCATTCCCGCACAGATGGTTGTGAACAGTGGGGCGTTTCGACTTCCAGTTCCGGTTTTCATTGATTTTGAATCATTAAAAGAGGAAACAATAATTATTGAGGGTATTTTACTATTTGGTCGCAAGAGTGACGACCCATCTTACGTTGTTCATCTCTCAGTTGATTCAAACTCACAACAATAATAGGAGTTTCTCATGTTAAAACAAGTCATTGTATTTTTAATCGTAACAGCGCTCTGTTCTATAAGCACAGCACAACCAATTGGTACACGTCCACCAAAACCACAAGAAAAACCAGATGAAGCAAGTAAGAAAATCGTTGCCGAGGTTGGCGAAGAAGCTCCAGCATTTGAATTACAAGATCAATTTGGAAAAACACACAAACTTTCTGACTACGAAGGCAAAATAGTTGTTCTTGAGTGGTTCAACGAAACGTGTCCGTTTTGTAAAAAAACTTGGGGATCGGGACTTCTCCCAAAACTTATTTCAAGTTTGAACGAACAGAAAACAGATGTGGTTTATCTTGCGATTAACTCGACAGCGAGCAAACCTAAAGAAGATGTTCTTAAAGGCGGCGCTGAGTTTTTAGAGGAACTAAAACTAGAAACCAAAGTTCCAATGTTGATGGATTACGACGGTGCTGTAGGCAAAGCCTATGGTGCGAGAACAACACCACACATGTTTGTAATTGATACTGACGGTGTTTTGGTCTATCAAGGAGCACTAAGTGACGACCGCAGAGGAAAAGAGGGCGATAAAGCAGAAACACATGTTTTGCGGGCTGTTACTCAACTTGAAGCGGGCGAAAAAGTATCACCAAGCTATGTGCAACCATGGGGCTGTTCAGTTAAATATAAAAGAGAAGGAAAATCTGGGCGTGGAGGTCGCGGACCGCTGGGTGGTCGACGATAAAGAGTCACAGACTACCGTAAGACCAAATTCGCCACTTGCTAATTATTGCAAACTGACAGGCATAATGATGTATACAAAGTTGTTGCCGCTTCGAATCAAACCCGGCTTCTCACTTTTCTTTAATTCTATTGTGACATCGTTAGCATTAATAACCTTTAATGCATCCATTAGGTATACGGGATTAAACGCAATTTCGAGTTTGTCTCCGGTAAAAGATTCAATCGCGACCTCAACCTCTGCCTCGCCAGTTTCGGGAGCGCGGCTGGTAATTTGCAAAGTTTCATTGTCAAAAATTAACCGTACCCCACGAGACTCTTCGTTCGTCATTAAGTGTGCGCGACGAACAGCTCGGTGCAATGCCTCTTTGTTGATGACAGCTTTGCGATCAAGATCTTTTGGAATAACATCTTCAAATGGAGGGAATGTACCCTCAACCAAATTACTTGTGAGTGTTGAAGTGCAGCCACACTCATTATCAATGTGGAAAATAATTTGACCATCGTTAATTTTCACCGAAACGATTCCGTTGCCATCGTTCAGCAATCGCTTAAGTAAAGTCATGGCCTTGGTTGGAACAATGCAATCTACTTTTTCACAATTGCTGTCGCAGGGACCAGTTGAAAGGGCGAGGCGATGCCCATTTGTTGCAACGAGTCGAATTGTTGAGTCTCGTAAATCTATATGGACACCATTGATTGCATACCTACTGTGATCAGTCGCTGCAGCGAATACCGTTCGTTCCATAAGACCCCTGAATGAAGATCCATCTATGGAAAAATCTGGTTCAACATCATCAAATGTTCTAACTTGTGGGGCTTCTGAAATTGGGAAGCCAAAAACCTTAAATCTTGAATCTGAAGAACGAACATTGAGTTTGTCATCATCCCCAACAATTGTGAGGGTGGAATCATCACAAGATCTAGCAATCTGTGAAAACTTGTCGGCTGGAACTAGAACTTCGCCACACTCTTCAAGATCTACCTGATCAATCGAGAGAACAAGTGAAACCTCTCCATCAGTAGCAGTGAGCGTTAGGAGGCCGTCCTGCCCAGAAATTTTTACACACTGGAGTGACGGGGTTGGGGTGCGACCCGCGACGACCCCTGTTACTAAGGACATTGCCTCTACAAGGGCATCTCGATTACATATTGCTTTAATATTTGTTGCTTGTTTGACTGCCATGGTTCTTGGTCTCTTTTTACTCTCTTGGGCGAATTATACCAATGCCAACAAAGGCATATTGCTGAGTGTACCAAGTGATTGAGAGAATCTCTCGTTCCTGAGGTTTTTCCAGTGTTTTTACATTGCTCACATCGTCCTAACATGCAATACTGCACGCTTTCAATCACTGCAACGAAAACGCCAGTTTTCACACAAAATCACACACAGACCAACACCAAAATGGAAGGATCCATTGATGTCTTTTGAAAACGCTATTCACGCCAGAGCCATTGTTCTTGACACACTATCACTTGAAATGTGTGCCGAATCCGGCAGTGGGCACCCCACATCCGCAATGAGTATTGGTCATCTTGTCGCAGTCTTGATGTATCGCACGATGCGTTGGTTACCTGATAATCCCGAATGCAAAACCGCCGATCGCCTTGTACTTTCAGAGGGACACGCGGTACCAGCTGTTTATGCAGCGATGGCTGACATCGGAGCAACGGTGCACTGGAATGGTGAACCAGTCAAACTGAATCCCGACCACCTCAAAACACTTCGAGAAGCAGACTCTCCACTAGATGGTCACCCAAACCCTAAAGAAGGAATATCCTTTTTTGATGCCGCAACAGGCTCTCTCGGTCAAGGTCTTTCAGTAGCTGCTGGTCTTGGTCTTGCCGCAACAGCAGATAAAACCGGAAGAAAAACATATTGCATTATTGGTGATGGTGAAGCTAGAGAAGGCCAAATTACAGAAGCCCTCGACTTTATTATGGACCACAACCTAACAAATGTGCTTCCCATTTTTAATTGCAACTCCTACGGCCAGGCTGGCGCAGTAAGCAAGCAACAATCACCAGAACGACTCACTGCTAAACTTGAAGCGTTTGGTTTTGACGCTGAAACAATTGATGGGCACGATCCAAACGCAATAAAAGCGGCATTCGATCAATTCAACATTCAAGGAAGAACCAAACCAATGGCCGTGGTTGCAAAGACAATCAAGGGTTGGGGAGCCCCATCAATGCAGGGCGGTAGTTGGCACGGCAAACCAGCATCAAAACAACAGGTTCAAGATGTTATTGCAGAACTTCGTCAAACCGGAATACAACTTACCTCTTCCCTCGCAACTGCTTCGATTGCAATACCATCACCACCAGAATCAACTCAACAAACCACTCCATCTTCAAACGAAATCATGTCGTTCAAAGAAGCGATGGAAAAATGGGACATGTCAACCTTGTTGCAATCAGGAAAAATGGCAACGCGACGAGCATATGGCGTTGCGCTTCGAGCACTTGGGCACGGAAACAAGAACGTATGGGCTGTTGATGCAGATGTAAGCAACTCAACATTTAGTAATGTTTTTGGGAACGATGCAGAACTTGAAGACCGTTTTGTAGAATGCAAAATTGCTGAGCAAAACATGTACTCAGTTGGAGTGGGCTTAAGTGCTGCAGGAAAAATTCCGTTTTGCTCTACGTTTTCAAAGTTTATAACACGTGGGTATGACCAAATCGAAATGGCAATCAACTCTGGCGCAAACATCAAAATTGTTGGCTCTCACAGCGGTATTTCACTTGCCGCAGATGGTCCAAGCCAAATGTCATTGCCAGATATTGCTTGGTTTAGAAGTTTTGGAACAATGACGGACCACCACGGAAATCCTGGGTGTTATGTGTTACAGCCGGCAGATGCATGGGCAGCGTATGGCTTGACACTTGCTATGGCCGAACACACCGGATGTTCGTATCTCCGCACGTTTAGACCTGATGTTGAGATGATCTACGACGAATCAACAACGTTTGAACTTGGCGGTATGGAAGTGCTTACCGAAGGACGAGACGTTTTAATTGTTTCCGCTGGCTACATGATTCATGAATGCAATAAGGCGATAGATGAACTTGACCGACTTGGTATCGACGCCTCCCTGCTTGACCTCTACAGCCTTCCGTTTGATGAAGATCGGCTCCTTGATTTAGCGAATGAAAACAACGGGAACGTTTTTGTTGTTGAAGACAACTATGGCGGTTCGCTTGGCTCCGCAGTTTCTGACGCTTGCGCTGCTTCTGGAGACGCCTTCACGGTAGAACAACTTCACGTTCGTCGAATTCCAAAATCCTGTCGAAACCCTGAATCAATTTTAAAAATGTGCGGTTTGCATTACACAGATATCGCCAACGGCGCAGCTCTACTATTGGGTGTCCACGCAAACAGCTAGGAGAACAAATAATGGCAAACGAAGATCTATACGCGGCAGTTAACGACCAAATTACACACGAACTCGGCGCAGAAATGCAATACCTATCGATGTCATTTTGGCTAGAACGTGAAAACTTACACGGAATGGCGAACTGGTTCAGGAAACAAGCGTTTGAAGAACACGAACACGCAATGAAAATTGTTAGTTTTATGAACGAGTGGGATCTACCAATAACGTTGAAAAGTCCACCGAATCCAGTGACCGAGTTTGAAAGTCCACAAGCAATTTTTGAAGCAGCCCTTGCACACGAACAAAAAGTGACAAGTGAAATTAACAACATTTTTTCGATGGCTCGGGAAGCATCCATTTGGCACATCGAAGTGGCGTTCCAATGGTTCATCACTGAGCAAGTTGAAGAAGAAGTGAACGCACGAGACAATCTTGCCAAAATAAAAATGGCTGGAGATAATCCAGCGGCGATCTTTGAACTTGACAGGCACCTCAGCGCTTAGCGCTTATGTTTGGTTCCCATCTTTCAATTGCTGGAGGAATGTTCCACGCACTTGATGTTGCTAAAGAACAAAAGATGGATTGCGTGCAGGTGTTCACAAAAAACCAGCGCCAGTGGAAAACAAAGCCCCTGCAAGATGAAGATGTTTCTGCGTGGATTGATAAACTTGAGTTACTTGGATGGCGTGGAACAAATCGAATTGTGAGCCACAACAGTTACCTCATCAATATGGCGTCACCCGAGAAAGCAACGTGGAACAAATCAATCGCTCTACAACGCGAAGAAATTGAGCGATGTGAGGTGTTAGAAATTCCATATCTAGTTTCGCATCCCGGAGCTAGACTTGGAACACCACGAAAAAGAGGAGAACCCAATCAACTTGGCAAGACTCCATCTAAGGAAGAATTCGCTGGGTTGAAACGCATCGCAAAGGCAATCGATACATTACATATTGAATTACCTGGGTACAAAACGGTGACGTGTTTAGAAACCACTGTAGGGTCGGGCACGAATCTTGGCTATGATTTTCAACACCTTGCATGGATTCGACAGAACGTAAAGGAGCCCGAACGGGTCGGTTTTTGTTTTGATACATGTCACGTCACCGCAGCTGGATACGACATGTCTAGTGAAAAAAAGGCGGATGCGGTTCTTGAGTTACTCAGAGAGAGTGTGGGGCTAGAGCATATCCGCGTCTTTCACTTCAACGACTCAACAGGTGAAATAGGTTCAAGACTCGACCGACACGCGCATATTGGGCAAGGAACATGTGGTTTGAGTTGTTTCCGAGCGATTATCGAACATGCCCGATGGATTGACGTACCAAAAATCTTAGAGACGTCGAAAGAGGAGAACAACACTGGAAAACCAATGGATGTGGTGAACATTGCCAAGTTGCGCCGAATGGCGAAATTGGCAAATAAACACCGATAGACCCATTTGAAAGTATCCTAAGCACGTATGCCCCACTATCGTTCCATCCTGTTTTGTTGTTTTTTGTTCTGTGTAGGCTGCCATGCCCTAGAGCCAACAACCCCAGAGCCAGTAGTTGTTGTTAACCCTGTCACAATTACTGATGTTCAGCAGGTCACCATTAACGCAGCAGAGTTGGCCAAGGAACAGGGAGACTACGACGAAGCCATCAAAATATTTAGGGAAGTTTTAAATCAAAATCCCGTAGCTACCGATGCGTTTGTTGGGATTGGTGACATTTATCTAATCAAAAAAAATTGGGAGCGTGCTGAACCAGCCTTTGCTCGTGCTGTAAAACTTGAACCACGAAATTTTGATGCTCAATATGGGCATGGAGTTTCACTTCAAATGACGAAAAGATTTGTCGATGCAGTTCGTGCATACCATCGAGCACTCACGATAAACCCAGAAGATATGGGCGCAAACTTGAATATTGCAACAACATATCTTCAAATGGGCCGACCCCAAAGCGCGCTGGTTTTTGCAGAGAGAGCAACTGAACTTGATGGAAAGCTTGCCCCGGCCCAAATTACTCTTGCGGCTACTTATCAACTCTTGGGTCGCTCCCATGATGCCCTAGAAGCATACATCGCAGCTTCTGAAGCGATGGATGAACCATCTCCAGAGTTGATGCGAAATATCATCTTTCTGTTAACAAAAGAAAAACGATATCAAGAAATTGTGAACACAATATCCCAACTCGTTCTTTTAGATCCAACAGCCAAACTCTACGAACAACTTGGTTGGGCAGAGTTTCGTCTAGGAGATTATGCCGCTTCAATCGAAGCGTATAAGACAGCAGTTGATTACGACCCGAATAATTGGCGATCGCTCAACGGAATAGGCGTTAACAAATTAAACAACTGGCTACTTGGTGGACGAGTTCACGACATTGATTTTCAAGATGCTCGAGCCTCATTTCGTAGGTCCTTAGCAATTGAGCCAGACCAACCAAAGGTCATTACGTTAGTACTTCGATATGGTCTCTAACTACTGCCACACTACTTAGCAGTTACCATATCCAAATGCCCGACGAGTCACTACTAGAAACATTTGACACACCATCAACAACCCCATTCTTAATTGAGCACACAAATGAAGAGTTTACCTCGGTTTGCCCAATGACTGGGCATCCTGATTTTGGAACAATTCTGTTGAGGTACGAACCTAATTCTCGTTGTGTTGAGCTAAAAAGCCTGAAACTGTATTACCAATCATTTCGCAACGAGGGTATTTATTACGAAGCGGTTACAAATCAAATCAGAGACGACCTTGTTACATGTTTATCACCAAACTGGATGCAAATCATAACTATGTGGCGTGGTCGAGGTGGAATTCGTAGCACAATTACAGCAACACACGGCGAGGTTCCAGCGTGCTGGCACGGAACCTCATGAACCTGCTTTTTGCAACATCAAACCAACATAAACTCGATGAAGCGAGAGAGATTTTGGGTCCATTAGGAATAGAAGTGGTTGGGTTAGATTCATTAAGCAACACGTTTGAAGAACCTGTTGAAAACGCAGACACGTTTGAGGGAAATGCTCGCCTAAAAGCGATTGGATATGCTCAAGCAACAGGCAAACGATGTATGGCGGATGATTCAGGACTTGTTGTTGATGCTCTTAACGGTGAACCCGGAGTACGCTCAGCGCGATTTGCTGGTGTGGGGAACACTCGTTTGGAACGCGATGCGGCAAACAATGCCCTGTTACTCGAACGACTCCAAACGGTTCCCCGTGATAGAAGGTCAGCCCGTTTTGTCTGTGCAATTTGTGTCGCAGACCCAGATGGAACAATTGTTGGTGAATCCAAAGGAACCTTTGAAGGAATCATTGGCTCTGAGCCAGTGGGAACAAACGGTTTTGGGTATGACCCCCTTTTGTTTGTATCAGGTGTTAACAAGTCAAGTGCTCAGATGACTTCAGAAGAAAAGAACAGTAAATCACACCGAGGCGAAGCAGTTCGAAAAATCATTAAGTGCTTCCAACAGTAAGAATCGCAACCTCTGCTGGGCAGTTGACCCGAAGCGGAAACCATGCACCAACCCCCACCGTCACAAACAGCCTACTATCACCACGTTCGTAGGTTCCCGCAGAAAACCTGTGTGAAAGCGCGAGGTTTGCGCCCTTTTTGTTTCGCAGGGCCATCTGTCCACCGTGCGTGTGACCAGATAAAGTCAACGGTATATTCATACGCGACGCTTGTTTAAAGGCCTTTGGGTTGTGAGACAACAAAAGGTGTGTTTCAGAATCACAAACTCGTTCAACTTTTTGATTACATCGTTTTGAAGATTTCGCCCAATCAATACCACTTATGTTAAATGGCTCACCATTCACCCGAACACAACAGGACGCATCACGCAGCAAAGTTATCCCAGCATTAATAGCCATTGACCCAATGGTTGTTGCACAATCTAGTTCGTCATGATTACCAAGCACAAGCATCGTTCCAAGCGGAGCGTTAATCGAGACCAAAGATTCAAGCAGTGGTAGGGCTTTATCAACATGCAGGTCGACCACATCACCTGTACACACAACAATGTCTGGTTCTTGGTTTGCAAGAAGTTGTATTGCGTGATTGGCACGCTCTAGTGGCATTAAATCACCAAGATGAAAATCGCTTACGTGACCAATCCTAAGCCCATCGAAAGCTTTTGGCCACAGCGGGGACACAATTTCGACACTGTTTAGTGCAATGGACTGGTCCAAATGTTTTTTGTAGAGCCGCCCCCTGCTCAGTTTGTTGGGTCCGGAAGTGAATAAAAGGTGTCTGGCTTTTGCTCGGCGAAATTTTCCGGTTGGTCGTTTTGGTATTGGCATGAATAGTTAGATACGGCAACTAGTGAGTACTCGTTCACTAAAAACGCAATTCACCACCAACAAATAACCCCTGTAAACCCGCATCAAATATGTAATTTCCATCCTCTGCGTAGAGTTCTTGAAGTCGGTATCCAAAAAATGCAGAACTGGATTGAGAGAAATATAGTGAAATTCCCGCTTGAATAGTCCACATTGAACCACCATCGTGACCAAGCATGGAACCCGCCAACAACTGTGCATTGATTCCCAAGGAATCAACAAATGAAGCGGTGTCACTCATGTCCCAAGAAAACTCCATTTCAAGACCGCCTTGCAGTGCAATCCAACTGTTTTGGTGTTGCACTTCTTGACTAGCCGTATTGTTTGTGAGTATGGTTTTTACACCGAACCACCGAAACCCAACCACCGGTGCGAACGAGAGTGTCGTCGAATCACCTGTGTGATATGGTTTCCATACTTCCCACGCTGCTTCAAACCCAACACTTTGAATTGCGGTTGAACCTGACCACTCATTGCCATTTGCCATAACCATCCCGCCGTATGTGTCGTTTCCGCTGTATGTTCCACTGCCCGAGGCCTCAAAATCAAAAAAGGAGAGGGACATCACAATGTCTTGGATAGGCTCCACGGTGAATTCAATAAGCGGAACGCTTTCCTTGTTGTGCAGGTCAATGTTTGCTTCAAAATCAATGGCACCACCTCCATCAGTAATCGTTCCGCCAAGTCGTGGCAACCAAACGCCACCACGCACCATTGCGGGCTCAGAAACACCCTGCGATGACAAACAGATTGATAGAAGGAGTGGGAACATCATGATGCTAGGTTGGGTACAAGATGCACTTTCCCAGAACCCTCCGTAATTTCTCCGAGAATAACTGGCGATTCTCCAAGGTGTTGAAGGTGTACAGTGATGGAATCTGCGAACGAAGGTCGGACAACGAGAACATACCCAATTCCCATATTAAAGACATTAAACATTTCTTCTGTTTCAATGTTTCCGTGTTGCTGCAAGAACGTAAACACTTTTGGGATTTCCCATCGATCAAGATGAATTGTTGCATCAACATCATTGGTAATTGATCGGCACAAGTTCCCAGCGATTCCACCACCAGTAATGTGTGCCATTCCAGAAACAACCTTTTTAACAGTGTATTTCGACAAAAGTTTCATAATTGGGTTTACATAAATGCGTGTGGGCTCTAGCAACACCTCTCCCAGAGTTTGAGTTTCGTCAAGTTCTGGGTAAACCTCATTTAAATTTAACCCCTCCACAGCAGCTCTTGCAAGGGTGAATCCGTTGGAATGAACACCACTTGAAGGCAACCCGATTATGACATCGCCAGCCTCAACCCTGCTTGGGTCAACAGCCCGATCAAGTTCAACCACACCAACCGAAAAACCCGCAATATCAAAGTCGCCCTCTTTATAAATGTCTGGCATCTCAGCACATTCTCCCCCAATGAGTGCGCAATTAGAAATTTCACATCCCTTGGCTACACCAGAAACAATTGCTGCAGTCGTTTCGGGGTCTTGTGTATGAAGACCAAGATAATCTAAGAAAATAAGTGGCTCAGCGCCCTGAACAATCATATCGTTCACGTTCATTGCAACACAATCGATACCAACAGTGTCGTATATTTCAAGTTCGCAGGCTAGTTTTACTTTGGTTCCCACACCATCGGTACAAGCGACAAGGACTGGATCCTTAAAATTTCGTTGAAATAATTTTTCGTTGAAATCGAGCCGGAACAGCCCTGCGAACCCCCCATGCTCGCCAAGAACCCGTGGTCCATGGGTCCGCTTCATCATGGTTTGGATAAGACCAACAAGTTTGTCGCCAGCCTTAATGTCAACGCCAGTTTGGGCGTAGGTCAAAGGTTTTTTTGTGTGAGAAGACATATGTGAGAGTGTAGTCACCTTGAGCAGTTGGCGGTATCCTGTATGGTCTTAAATGGAGTAAACCATGTCGATTCTAGTCAATGGAGCAACAAAAGTCATCTGTCAAGGCATTACCGGTTCAGCCGGTGCTTTTCACACAAAAGGATGCATAGATTACGGTACCAAGATGGTTGGTGGGGTGACACCAAAAAAAGGCGGACAAACCGACAAAAACGGTCTTCCAATTTTTAATACTGTTGCCCAAGCTATCCAAGAAACGGGCGCGACCGCTTCAATGATTTTTGTTCCACCACCGTTTGCTGCTGATTCAATTCTCGAAGCCGCCGATGCAGGCGTGGAACTCATCTGTGCAATAACCGAGGGTATTCCTGTTGCAGACATGATGCGAGTGAAAGCCACTTTGTCCAAATATCCAAAAACGGTTCTAATTGGACCAAACTGCCCAGGAATTATTACTCCCGGCAGAAAGGTTTCTGGTCAGGGAGCGGCATCTGTTTTTGAGGATGGATGCAAAATAGGGATTATGCCCGGCTACATTCACACTGCACCATGTGACGCAACAAGTGGCAAAAGCGTTGGCATTATTAGTCGCAGCGGAACGCTAACCTATGAAGCTGTTTGGCAAACAAGTTCACTAGGATTGGGACAAACGACATGTATTGGAATTGGCGGGGACCCAATTAAAGGCGCAAACTTTATTGACCTTCTTGCTCGATTTGAAGAAGATCCAGAAACAGATGGCGTTGTGATAATTGGCGAAATTGGCGGGAATGACGAAACTGATGCTGGTCGCTGGATTCAAAAAAACGTTTCAAAGCCAGTCGTTTCATTTATTGCTGGTATAACCGCACCAAAAGGAAAACGAATGGGGCACGCGGGTGCGATTATTGGAGGCGAAAACGATACTGCTCAGGCGAAAATAGAAGTGTTGAAGAAGTGTGGAATACACGTTTCAGAAAGTCCTGCTAGCATTGGTGTAGCAATGGCAGAAGCATTGGGCGTCTGTGCGATTGCTAATTAGCGGGTATGCTGTCTACGAATCCCAAGGAGGGGATACTACGTGACTACGATTAAGGACCGATATAACAAAGTACAAGAACGAATACGTGACGCCGCTGCTCGGTCCGGGCGCGAAAGTAGCGAGATTCATCTTGTTGCAGTAACTAAATATGCATCAGTCGATGATGTTCGCCAACTTGTTGACATGGGTCACACCGATTTTGGTGAAAGCCGTCTCCAGCACTTTACCCAGATATCAGCTCAGATAGAAGAATATGTTGACCGTCGAAGGGAATTGGGAAAACCCGATCTTGCCAAGCCAATCCGCTGGCACTTTATTGGTCATCTTCAACGAAACAAATGTAGGAGAGTGATTCCTATTACTCGAATGATTCACTCTGTTGATACTTTACGATTGGCTGAAGAAATCCAGGAAGTTGCAGGAAAAAAAGGTGTGGTGATTGAGGTGTTGCTTCAAACAAACATCTCGCGCGAGCGTCAAAAGAGTGGAATAGCTCCTGCGGCAGTTGAATATTTGTTGGAACAAATTTCAACAATGCCAAACGTGGTGGCCCGAGGCATGATGTGTATGGCTCCGGCAAGTGAAGATCCCGAAGATTCTCGGGAGGTTTTTATGCGATGTAGCGAATTGTTTTCGGAGATGCGCTTAAGCAAACACTGTGGTGAGATGTTTAATGTTCTGTCAATGGGAATGTCAAACGACTTTGAAATTGCAATAGAGTGTGGCGCAAATATAGTTCGTGTTGGATCAGCACTGTTTGGTGAGGCGAATGGTGTCTGCACAGCGAGCGTTGCTGTAGAAGACAAAACTGGGCCACCGATTGAGGAAAGCCCAATCAGCAAAAATCTATAGAAGTTTCTAGAGCGAGTTGTTCAAGTGAACGAGAAAAATCTACACTTGAAACACCAACACCATCTGGAACTCGAAGTCGAATAGGTGCGAAGTTTAAAATACCCGTAATTCCCGATGCAACAAGTCTGTCGGCTACGTCTTGCGCCACAGTAACCGGAACAGAAAGAATGGCGAGTTGAATATTTCTCAAGGGAATGATTCTGGTCATGTCAGCAACAGGTCGAACTTTATGATTCGCGATGGTGGTTCCGATTATTTCTGGATTATTATCAAACACGGCTACTACTTTAAAGCCGCGGTCAATAAATTTGGGGTACGCCGATATGGCTTGACCAATTTTTCCAGCACCAACAACGGCAACATCCCATGTTTGGTCTGTTCCCATGATTTGTCGAATCTGTTCACAAAGGTGAGAAACAGAGTACCCAACCCCCGGTCTTCCAAAAGTACCGAAAGTGGCGAAGTCTTTTCGCACCTGTGCACCCGTAAAGCCCAGAGTTTTTCCTAGTTGAGTAGAGTTAATCGACTTTAACTTTGCTTCGTGGAGTACTTCAAGTTCTCGCAAATAAAGACTCAATCTTCTAGCAGTTGGTTTTGGTATACGGAGTCGTTCGTCCATTACACAGAAGTATAAGGAAAATCTCTCCCCACAGATTGCACAAAAGGGCTATTCAGTGCACTATCCTACGTTTATGCATGTTAGGGATATTCTAAAACGCGACAAAACTATCTTCAGTTTTGAGTTTTTCCCGCCAAATACAGAAAAGGGGTGGAATGCACTTACAAATCGGCTTAGTGAATTTGAGGAACTTGAACCATCATACGTTTCTGTTACATACGGTGCTGGCGGTACGACTCGTACCAAAACTCGGGATTTGGTGTGCCAAATCGCTTCAAATACTGAACTAGACCCAATTCCACACTTGACATGCGTCGGTCACAAGAAAGATGAAATACATTCGATTCTTCAAGAATATGCAGATGCCGGTATCGATAATCTCCTTGCTCTTCGTGGCGATATTCCAACGCACGGGTGCAGTGATGGGGACTATTCTTACGCTGCGGATTTGATTGATGCAATTCATGGGTTTGAGGGTGCGTCGTTTGGGGTTGGAATCGCGGGGTTTCCCGAGGGTCATCCAGAAACACCAAACCGATTGGTTCAACTCGATCACCTAAAATCGAAGGTGGATCGAGGCGTTGATTGGATGTGTACTCAATTGTTTTTTGATAACAACGCCTTTTTTGATTGGTGCCAACAATGTGAACTTGTTGGAATTGATACACCAATAATCGCCGGGATTATGCCAATAACAACGATTGCAGGAATGCGAAGAATGGCTGAACTCGCAGGTGGAGCAAACTTCCCAGCTCCGTTACAACAAAGACTGTATCGGTTTCAAGATGATCCAGAATCTGTTCGCAGGGTTGGTGTGAACTGGGCTGCTCAGCAATGCGCCCAACTACTAGACCATGGAGTTAGAGGGATTCATTTTTTTACGATGAACCAATCCTCTGCTACAGAAGAAATTTACAAAGCTCTTGGCGCTCCAAGTGGATCAAAACTACGTGGATTACACGAATGACAGAAGTACGCTATCCTTTGACTATGCAAAAAATACGTACCATTTTGTTTGCTTGCCTATGTTCTCCTGTGGTGTCTTCATTCGCATTGGCTACAACTACAACTCCCCCAGAACCGAACCTAAGAAAACTCCCCTCTTCATGGATTGGGTTTATCTTAATGTTTTTGTTTTTTGGGATTGTTATTGCGATAAGTCTCATGTCATCAAAACGCGGTCATCAGGATTAATACACACATGTTTTTACTAAAAAACACTTCTCTAAGCGGTGTTATTGCACTCAATGTGTTGCTTATTACAATCCTTGGATTCCTTGTTTTTGTTCCAAATGGCAATGCGCAGATTTCGGTTTCTCCAAGTTATCTTGCAGTACCAAGCCAGGCAAATGGATTAACTACTGGGGCGGTTTATATCATGGACACTTCAAGCCATGAGTTAGTCGCAGTAGCGTGGAACCGAAACAAAAAGAAGATTGTGCCTCTGGGATACCGAAACATTTCGATGGATGCCCAAAGTGTGGGTGGGAGATAAACAGTGAATACCAGCGCAAACAACTCATTGTGGGCGAGCGCATTTTTACTTATGGCGTGTATTCTCTTTGCGGCAAGTAAGCACACCCCAACAGCAAACGCTGACTCAACTGCATCTGGCAACGGCTTTACGATGGTGACGACCCCAGATGGCCGCGGGACAGACTTGCTGTATGTCATCGATGACCAGAACCAGGTGCTGATGATTTATTTTTTACCAGACCCAAAACAAGTGACGAAAATAGAACCTGTTGCCGCTTGGTCCCTGCCAAACCTATTTTCGACAGTCAGAAACTAACAACAGTCTGTACACTACTTCAATGCGTATACCTGTTGATACCGTAATGGTTCAGCAGCGTGCCGACTCATTCGCACGCCGTTCCATAAAGACAGAATCCAAGCAGCAAGGGCTTCGCTTGGCCCTATCCATGATTGATTTAACGACACTTGAGGGAAAAGACTCTCCAGAAAAAGTTCGTTCTCTCTGTGCAAAAGCTATTAACCCATGGGAGGGCACTATTGATCCGCCCCTTCCTTCAGTTGCGGCTGTTTGTGTGTATCCGAGTCTTGTTCGGGTCGCAAAACACTCGTTGCAGGGTTCATCGGTTGCTGTTGCATCTGTTGCAACAGGGTTTCCAAGTGGTCAGTACCCCATTGATGTTCGTTTGAATGATGTTGAAGAGGCGGTTCGTGCAGGTGCTGATGAAATAGACATGGTTATTAACAGGGGTGCTTTTTTGTCTGGAGATTTTGGCGAAGTTTCAGACGAAATATCGCGTGTGCGAGGAGTGTGCGGAACCGCGCACCTAAAAATCATTTTGGAAACTGGAGAGCTAGAAACTCTTGAAAACATCCGAATTGCTTCTGAACTTTCTATTCGCGCTGCTGCAAACGCTGGACCAATCAAAGATGGCGAAGTGTTTATCAAGACATCAACAGGAAAGATAAGCCCAGCTGCAACAATGCCAGTGACTCTAGTGATGCTTGAAGTAATCCGAGATTATTATGAAGAAACAGGAATTAGAATAGGCATGAAGCCAGCCGGAGGAATTAAAACGGCAAAACAAGCCCTACATTACCTTGTAATGGTGAAAGAAACGTTGGGCAACGACTGGTTAACCAAGTCATTGTTTCGTTTTGGTGCTTCAAGTTTAACAAACGATGTTTTACGGCAATTGGTACGACAACACACAGGTCGGTACGCTGCAACGTACGATTTTAGCGAGGCGTAATGACAACACAAGAACAACACGACCCAGTTGGGTGGGAATACAGCCCAGCCCCAGAGCAAATAAAGGTTCACATTGAACCAAAAAACAAACTGTTTATAAACGGAGCGTTTGTCTCACCAAAGTCACGCTCTTGGTTTTCAACAATCAACCCATCAAACGAACAAAAACTTGCAGACATTGCATGTGCTGGCAAGGCAGATGTGAACAATGCGGTTTTGGCTGCTAAAAAAGCTCTCCCCAAATGGTCAAAAATGTGCGGTTCTGTGAGGGCAAAATATCTATACCGAATCGCACGCCGTATACAAGAGCGAGCAAGAGAGCTCGCAATTCTTGAAACAATGGACGGCGGAAAACCAATTAAAGAATCAAGAGATGTGGACATTCCACTCGCAGCTCAACACTTTTTCTACTACGCAGGATGGGCAGACAAACTTGAATACGCGTTTCCTGGCCGGTCGATTTCACCCGTTGGTGTGTGTGCGCAAATTATTCCATGGAATTTCCCACTGCTTATGGCGGCATGGAAACTTGCCCCTGCCCTCGCTTGTGGTAACACATGCATTCTAAAACCAGCTGAAACAACATCGCTTACTGCGCTTCGGCTTGCAGAAATTATTCAAGAGGTAGGATTGCCTGAGGGTGTTGTAAATATTGTGACCGGCGCAGGAGATACAGGTAAAATTCTTGCAGAACACAAAACGGTAAACAAGGTTGCTTTTACTGGATCTACAGAAGTTGGAAAGCTACTCATGAGAAGTACGGCGGGCTCTGGGAAAAAACTCACCTTAGAACTTGGTGGAAAAAGTGCGAATATTATTTTTGCCGATGCGGCGATAGACCAAGCGGTTGAGGGAATTATTTCAGGAATTTATTTTAACCAAGGGCACGTGTGCTGTGCTGGTTCTCGACTGTTTGTTGAAGAGTCAATTGTTTCAGAGGTTATTCAAAAATTAAAGCACCGATTGCAATCACTTCGTGTTGGAGACCCACTTGATAAAAACACCGACCTTGGTGCAATCAACTCAAAGGCGCAACTTAAAACCGTTCAACAATATATTCGAACTGGTGTAGACGAGGGCGCAGAATTTCATGAGGTACACCAAGACAGGTTGCCTTCAAAAGGATATTGGTGTAACCCATGCTTCTTTACAGAGGTTCAGCCGAGCCACACAATTGCCCGCGAAGAAATTTTTGGGCCTGTTTTAAGTGTTATGACCTTTAGAACACCACAAGAAGCTCTAACTCGTGCAAACAATTCTCCTTATGGTTTAGCAGCAGGGATTTGGACAGATAAGGGATCAAAGATATTTGAAATGGCAAAACAAATTGATGCGGGCGTAGTCTGGTGTAATACATATAACAAATTTGACGCCGCATCACCCTTCGGTGGTTTTAAAGAATCAGGGTTTGGAAGAGAGGGTGGTATGCAGGGGCTTCGCCCATACATTCGATTACAGAATACATCAGGGAGGATGAAGTAAATGTCACGTCTTACGGTTCCAAAAACATATAAATTATATATTGGCGGAAAGTTCCCAAGGACAGAGTCTGGGCGCTCTCTTGCAATTGAAAACCAGAAGGGTGAAACAGTAGCTCATATATGCCACGGATCAAGAAAGGATTTTCGTGAAGCGGTGGAGTCGGCAAACAAAGCGTTTGGGGCTTGGTCTGGAGTTACTGGGTATCTTCGCGGACAAATCATGTATCGAATGGCAGAAATGCTTGAGGGACGACGTGAGGAGTTTGTTGCAGCAATTATGGTGACTAGCAATGTGACAGTTTCGGCTGCGAGAAAGGAAGTAGACGCCTCTGTTGACCGTCTTGTTAGATTTGCTGGTTGGACAGATAAACACCAACAAATCATAGGATGCGCAAATGCTGTTGCCGGTGATTACTACAATTTTACGGTTCCACAACCCCAAGGTGTTGTTGTAGCACTTTCACCAAAAACACCACCACTGCTGGGTCTTGTTACATGCATCGCGGCTCCACTTTGTTCTGGCAACACTGTTGTAGCGATTGGTTCGGATAGCCACCCAATTCCAACTGCAATTCTAGGAGAGGTATGTCAAACATCAGATGTTCCAGCCGGCGTCATCAACATACTTACTGGATACCAGAAAGACATTATTGAACACGTAGCGACACACCGTCAGGTCGCAGCGGTTTATGCTTCAGATTTGTCGAAAAAAGATAGGGTCATATTGGAAGAGGGTGGTTCTGAGAGCATGAAGCGGTTGCATTTTGTTTCTGTTGATGAAGAAACGTGGTATGACAACTCTGCAATGGCGTCTCCTTGGGAGGTTGAACCATTTGTTGAACATAAAACCATTTGGCACCCATCAGCGTGCTGATTATTCATTGCTTTGAATTGTGTACGATTTGCTACGAATTGGGTTTTCGTCCTCTTGAGCAAAAGTTGCCCTTACCGTTGCCTGCGTAAGATTTTCGGGAACCTTATTAAAGTGCACGCGGTATGTTCGTGTTACCGAGTCAAAATGTTGACGGTTAACAATGGGATTATCGAGTGAAATAGTTTCGGTTACGAGCGAGTTACCGTCTGAATCGGTTAATGTGATATGCAACAACCCAATTCCCCTACAAGCGAAGTCGTCACCATCCATGAACTCAACATGTACGATAATCATCCGTTCCTTATCTGGGTCACTCGAGTTTCTAAAACGACTTAGAGGGTTAATCTCAACACTGTTTGGGGCGTAGGCCAAATGATATTTTGTTTCTTTTGGCCCAAGTTTATTCATTGAGCAGCCAACACAAAACAAAGCCACAACAAAACATGTTGTGGCGATTGTTAGAAGTTTTTTTGTTTCGTCCAAGCGCTTGTTCGCAGTTATCCAACCTCATCAATCATTCGATCGATTGCTAGATTAAGTTTTTCTTCGGTCAAATATGTGTTTGCTGCAATGGCATCTTTGAGTGCATCAATTCGGTCTTGGCGCACAGCAGGTAGCTCTTGAATTTTTTCGAGCATTTGTGCTTCTTGTGAAAACTCAACACGATCACTTACAGTTACTCCGGTTGTATCAACTGCTGGAGCAGCGACTTCTACAGGGTTTGCTGGAGCAACTGGCGAGGCCGACTTCACACTTCCCACAACTGTATTTCCGATAGCGGATATCTCAGACATTTCTTTTACCTTTTCTGTGTCGCAGAGCGACTGTTTCCTCAAGTTCCTAACACTTCCCTATCCCCCAAACTAGTAAGACGAAGCCACCAAGCAATACGTCCCACACCCTACTTTTATCGAACATTGTGTCTATTTTTCTTTAACTTTAGTGTTTTTTTTGAAGTTTTCGTAAAGTCCGATATCACCACGCGTTACACTGTAAAAAAGGGCGTTTTTTGCCCACCAACATTGGGAAGTACGATAACAATTATGACACACCACTTTCTTCTCTTTCGAATCATCCTTTTTATGAGCATGTTTGCTGGTTGTTCCACCGAGACCACCACCAAACCGCCATCAATAAATAATTCGCAGGGCGACATCATGGACATTTCAACGTGGGATTTTGGTGATGAAACGACAACCCAAGTTATACCAACACAAAGATCCACCCAAAACGAAAACCAATACGCAATTGTCGTCGCTACTTTCACGGGGGATCATCACGCAGAGTCTGCCTCTGCTACACGCTTGCAACTAGTGTCTCAATATCCATCGATTGGTCATAATCTCGTGTTAAGACCTAGGAGCCGCGGGAGCGTGTTGTCATATGGAAACTATCGAGGGTATGACGACATAAAAGCGAAAAAAGACATAGAAATGTTGCGTAGTATTCCAACCACTCGTGGCACACCTTTGTTTACACAAATAATGTTGATGAAGTTTAAAGCGTCAAGGAGTCTGGACAATCTTCATCCTTATGATTTGTGGACCGTTCGTCGAGAGTTTCCAAAAATGGTTCCAATTTACACTTTAGAAGTTGCGGTTTGGGGTGATTTTGAGAGCGGGCAATTTCCACAAGCAAAGAGAAGGGCGGTAGCCGAGAAGTATGCTTCCGAACTTCGTGGGAAAGGTTTTAAGGCATACTTTCATCACAATGACGATGTGGAACTGAGTTCGGTTACAGTTGGTCTGTTTGGGCACTCTGCGGTGGATGCTGAAACAGGTTTTTATAGCCAAGAGGTAGAAGCAACGATGTCTCGATTCCCAGCGCGACTTGTGAATGGGCAACAAGTAATGGAATACTTCAATCCCTCAAAACCAGAGATGGGCTCAAATGTACAACCTCCCTGCCTTGCTGAAGTACCAATTGATTAAAATCTAGGGTTTGCTTCTGGTCTTACCACAGAAGAGAGAGGCCCACAATTATACACAAAAGGCGTTTTTGTCTATGTTGAGTTCTTCAGGGCCAACATAAACAAAGGTAATTTCGCCAAACTCACGCTGTGATAACCAAGCGTTCACATCTTCGAAACGCACACCTTCAAGTTCTTTTAGGCGCTCAGCAAGCGAACGTGTTCTACCCAATGCATATTGATCTCCCCACAATGCCATAGCTCTTGCTGCGGTTGATTCACCGTGCATGACGATACGTGATTTCATCCTTTGGACAGTACGATCAAACTCTTCTTTGGTAATTCCATTTTTAAGTTCCGAAAGTTGCTCAAGACACACTTGCACAGTTTCTTCTGCACGTTCTGGGGTTGTGCCAGCATTCATTCTTACAGCAGAATAATGTTTTGAAGGTGCATATCGTGCAGATACGCTGTAACACAAAGAACGTCGTTGTCGTACTTGGGTGAACAAACGACCGCTTGTTGCTCCACCAAATATTGAAATAGCCACTGCTTCAAGTAGAGAATTTTCATCAGTTGCATCTGGGGCATTAAACGCAAAAGAGAGGTGAACCTGAGAAGTATCTTGTTTAATGCAGTGCGTGCCTCCGGTTGCGGGTGAAGTTTCGATTTTCGTATTCTCTCCAGGTGACCAAGATGAAACCAACTCTTCAATTTCATTTACAACCCAATGGTGTTCAACATCCCCAGAGATAACGACAATTGATTCGTTTGGAACACAGACGTCGGCATAAATCTGGCGAAGCTGCTCGATTGTTGTGGCTTTTATGTTTTCAACAGTTCCATATGCTGAGCGATTAAATGGAGCTGGTAGATGGTTTTTGTTCAATTCAACGGCCGCAATGTGTGACGGATTGTCAGCCAAAGATTGGATAGATTGAAGGCAGAGGCTTTTGCATGCTGGCAAATCTGATTCAGGTAGGGTTGGGTGTAGAAAGAACGCCCCGAGCAAGGAAATAGCGTCAGATAGCCGATTTCCCAGTAAAACAGAGGTAATTCGAATAAATTCCACCCCACACGAAACATGCCTGTTGACCCCATGCAGATCAAGAGCGTCACTATGCTCTTTTGCGCTTAGATTACGTACACCCCTTTGCACTAATTCGGCAAGTAGAACGCTTTCACCATCACGATTATTCGTGGCAACACCGGCACGTACACCCCAATTCAGCGCAACCGTTTTTACCCCAGGGTTGGATTCTGTGATGATGTGTAAACCGTTTTGGCATGTGTGGTGTTTTATGACATTCACAATAATTTGGAGGATACAGTTGTTATTTGCAAAATGTTTGCAATTATTTTTGTTTTTTATAATCATTGAAAAAATTGAATAGCAACAATAAAAACTTTTAGAACAAAAAACGTTTCACAATGTTTACTTTTGCGCAAATTTGTTTGTGTTTTAAAAAAAAGTAAAAAAAATGGCGTAAGTGTAAAAAAATAATGAACTTACATTATTAACAAATGTTTACTGTTTGAATCAAAAAAACATTGCGCAAGGTGGTTTGCACGCACTTTTTATTCGTTATGCGCGCAATAAAACAATTTGTAACTCGACATGTATGTGCATGTTGTAAAAAAAAATATGTAATGCATCTTCCAAAGTACGCCCGATACGGTTACAACTCTATTAACGGAACGTCCGTTAGTGGTCCAAACGCGCGTATTATTGTTGAAACAAGGAGGTCAATGATCATGGCCAAAAAGAAAGCAACGAGGAAAA
>JACKQG010002344.1_pt1 | contig 24891 bp, 24 predicted proteins | sample 8237621 | NCBI WGS metagenome assembly JACKQG01 (sample SAMN15677084, study PRJNA649215) | marine metagenome | biome: marine; feature: Black Sea; material: saline water; isolation source: suspended particulate matter (SPM) from the Black Sea western gyre | collected 2013-06-09/2013-06-10 | depth... | reverse complement strand
TCAAAACCGGTTCTGCCACGCTGATCTGCCTCACATGTAATCAGGAAATCCTCAAATCGCTCCGGGCGGCGGAATGCATCCAGCCCTTCGAGCATTTTGACAATGGTGTCGGCGCGCATCTCTTCAGCGCGGTGGTAGTGGCCATGGTATTTGGTGACAGCCAGTGCTAGCTCGCGGAACTCATTTGGCACCTTGAGTCGTTTGCAAAATCCCTGAACAAGTTTTTCTCCTCGGTGTTCATGCCCATGATGTTTTGGCCACTCATCCTTGGGCGTTGTTCCCTTGCCAAGATCATGCACCAGTGCAGCAAAGCGGATGGTGGGTTTGTTGCTGAGACGGACTGCCTGTTGCAGAACCATCAGGGTATGAATGCCGCTGTCTATCTCGGGGTGATGGTGCGGTGGTTGAGGAACTCCAAACAGCTGTTCAAGCTCGGGAAAGATCTGTTTTAGGGCACCACAGCTCCTGAGTACATCAAAGTAGCGTGCTGGATATTCGGTCTGTAGAGCTTTGAGCGTCTCTTGCCAGACCCGTTCCGGAACCAGTGAGTCAACCTCACCATTCTCAACCATCTGCTTCATTAGGGAGTGGGTTTTATGGGCAACACGAAAATCCCATTTGCCAAAGCTGGCAGCAAAACGGGCAATGCGGAGGATCCGTACCGGGTCCTCAACAAAGGCATCTGATACGTGCCGCAGGATTCCCTGTTGCAGGTCATCTTCTCCGCCAAACGGGTCTATTAGTGAGCCATCGGCGGACTGTGCAATTGCATTGATGGTGAGGTCACGTCGCAGCAGATCCTCTTCCAGGGTTACAGATGGGTCGGCATGAACAGTAAAGCCACGGTAGCCAGGGGCAGTTTTTCGCTCGGTACGTGCCAGGGCGTGCTCTTCATGGGTGTCTGGATGGAGAAAGACTGGAAAATCCTTGCCTACCTGCTGAAATCCTGCCGCAGACATCTCCTGCTCACTTTTTCCAACAACTACCCAGTCCCTCTCTTTGGGAGTGATTCCCAACAGCTGGTCACGGACTGCACCACCGACCAGGTATCTACTTTTTTCGATTTGTGAGAGAGTCAATAGAGACCACTTTTGTGCTGTTGGGCTCGTCACTGAAGGTGGGGCGCATACTGCTCTTTATTCCAGCCTCATCCAGTAGCTCTTTTTCACGCTGTGCAACCAGGGCAAAACAGTCACGCATATCATCAAATGTCTGTTTGGTCAGCGGGTGTTCCTTCCCTTCCTGTGGTGCAGTCTCACGAGCAATGGCTCCAAGGGTCTTGCGAACCATTCTGAGTATACGTTGCTCTTTACTTAAGGTTGTTGATTCCATAGCTGATAGTTATCTGTTGTTACTTTACGGTTTTATTTGTCGTCACTACCGTTTTGCCGCCATGCGGTAGTTCATATAGTTGACTTGCTGGTTTTTTCTACCCAGATAGCCAGGGACGATACTCTCCATAGGGGTGAGCTCGATATCAAAGATATTATCCAGAGGCTGTTCACAGGTACTGGCAGAGCGCATCGAGCGATAGTTGTCTAGCGTCATTATTTTACCTGGCAACCTGCCAAGGACTTTGGCCTGCAGTCTGGATAGTGAATTGCTTAATCCAACAATGAGTCGACGAACCCCGATGCAGCGCTCGGTAAATTCCATTAGATCCATCAGGGTGTACTCTCTGGGGCCGCAGAGATCATAGCGTTTGCCGTAGGTTCCAGGGTTGTGAATTGCCTGGATAAATACTTCTGCAACATCCTGCGCATAAATCGGCGCAAAGCGTGCCTCTGGACAGGCTAGTGGAACAGTCAAAAGTGGTAGACGCAACATAGTGGCAAATTTGTTGAAGAGGTGATCGCCTTCACCAAAGATTACAGACGGCCTAAAGCTGGTCACATTAAGAGCGTTTCCTGCCTGCAGATGAGCGTGGTTCTCTCCCTCTCCCTTGGAGCGCAGATACTGACTGATAGCATTGACAGATCCGGCCTGGAGAGCGGACATGTGCAGAAGGCGCTGGACCCCTGTGCGGTTACAGGCAGTTACAACTTTTTGTGCAAGCTCGACATGTACCTTCTCAAAGCTTCCTGTCGACCCTTTTGGGTTAAGGATGCCCACCAGGTTTATTACTACATCACAGTGCTGGAATAGATTTTCCAATGCATCCTCATCATGTATATCGGCCTCAACCAGAGAGATATCTGGGTGGATCAGGAGGTTACGGTGGCGTGCACGATGACGTGTAACCACTGTAATCGAGGCATCAGTTTTTGATAGTCGGTGGATGAGGTGGCTACCAACAAAACCGGTGCCACCCAGGATACAGATTCGCTCTTTTTTCATAGAGGGAAGTATACCCGTTTTTTTGAGCGCTCTTGAAGGAGCTTAGAGAGTAATACGGCCCCGCATTTTCTTGAGGGCATTTTGTTCCAGTTGACGAACACGTTCGGCAGAGACACCATATTCATCAGCCAGTTCCTGCAGAGTGCTCTTATCCTCATTCAGCCAACGCTGGACAATGATGTTTCTGCTACGTTCGTCCAGAGTAGTAAGAGCGGATCGCATCATGCTGGTTGACTGTTCTCTCCAGTCACTCTCTGCCAACTCCTCCTCTGGAGTGGAGGTTGGAGCCTGCAGGAATGCGGCAGGGGCAAAATGGTCATCCTCATCATCACACCCCATGGGGAGGTCAAAAGAGGCATCATGGTGGCTCAGGCGGTGTTCCATCTCCAGCACAGTTTCCGGTTTTACATTCAGGTCTTTGGCGACTGTATCTACCTCTTCACGAGAGAACCATCCTAGGCGCTTTTTGGAACTACGCAGATTGAAGAAGAGTTTACGCTGGGCCTTGGTTGTGGCAACTTTTACGATGCTCCAGTTACGGAGTACGTATTCATGAATTTCCGAGCGGATCCAGTGGACGGCAAAGGATACCAGTCTGACCTTTCTCTCCGGGTCAAAGCGGCGCACAGCTTTCATCAGTCCGAGGTTTCCCTCCTGAATCAGATCTGCCAGAGGAAGACCATACCCCAGATATCCTCTGGCAATATGGGCAACAAAACGGAGGTTCGAGATGACCAGGTGGCGTGCCGCTTCCAGATCACCCTGCTCATGAAAGCGGATGGCCAGCTCCTGCTCTTCCTCCTGGCTGAGAACAGGAAACTTTCTCAGGCTCTGAAGGTAGGCATCAACGCTGTCTACCGTTACGGCAGGAAATTGAGCATGTGTTGTTTGAAGGGCGTAACTCATTAATTTTTCTCTCTGTTTTCTATATTTTTAATTATAACGGCTAAAATTAGCACTCGCAAGGTTAGAGTGCTAATTCCTGTTTTGGTTCCCTTGGAAGGAGAGTGAAATTTTATGTAATAGAGACAGAAAAACAGATATAAAACAATGAGATACCTATGAGTTACTCTGCAAGTATGGCCTCTACAAACTCTGTAGCGTTAAAAGGTCGTAGATCATCAATTCCCTCTCCAACACCAATAAATCTGATCGGAAGCGCAAGCTGTTTTGCAATGGCAAATATCACCCCTCCTTTTGCGGTACCGTCCATTTTGGTGAGAGTGATGCCGGTGATCCCTACGGCATCATGAAATTGCTCTGCCTGATGCACTGCATTCTGGCCAGTACCGGCATCCAGAATCAACATGACTTCGTGTGGAATTGAGACATCCAGCTTTTGCATTACCCGCTTAACTTTTTTTAGCTCCTCCATCAGATTGGATTGGGTGTGAAGACGGCCTGCTGTGTCTGCAATAAGAACATCAACCCCTTTAGCACGTGCTGATTCAACTGCATCGTAGAGCACAGAGGCGCTGTCTGCCCCAGTATGCTGTGCGATGACTGGAATATCATTACGCTCCCCCCAGCTCTGCAACTGCTCCACTGCAGCAGCGCGAAAGGTATCACCGGCAGCAAGCATTACAGATTTTCCGTTGTTCTGGATCTGTTTGGCAAGCTTTCCAATGGTAGTGGTCTTTCCTGCGCCATTGATTCCTACCATCAGAATTACGTAAGGGGAGGCAGTTTCTGGTTGAAGAGGGGACTCATGTGGAGCCAGCAGTTCTCGCATGCTTGTTTTCAAGGCATCAAGCATTGCATCAGGATCATCGCTCTCTTTTCTGGAGAGTCGCTCCGTTAATTGTGAAAGAATCTCCTGGGTTGCCTCAATTCCGATATCTGCAGTAAGTAGTCTGGTCTCCAGCTCCTCCAGCAGATCATCGTCGACACGTTTTTTTCCAAAAAGAAGGGTTCCAAGCCCGTCACTCAGGTTTGAGCGGGTACGAGCGAGACGCTCTTGCAGGCGACTGATGACACCTGTTTTCTCATCCGCTTCACTTTTTTTTCCAAATCCAAACATTGATCCAAAATCCTCACTTTCATAAACCCAAAGCCCCAAGTAGAAACAGAGGATGATGTGCAGTATTCATGTTTCTATCTGTGGATTTGGGATAAAGATATTTGTGGAAGGATAACATTACAGGATCTGTTTGACGCATCTACGGGCGACTAATGAGAATCAGGGGCGCTCTACTGGAATCTCGGCAACAGGATCTGCGAACTCGATCTTGTATTTGTGCTGCAGAGAACGTACAAATGGAGGGAGATACTCATCAGTGATGGCCTGGCGCACTCTGTCGTAGACCTCCTCATACTCATGTTGAATGGATGGTTTGATCTCCTGTAGCAGGATCAGGTGGAATCCTTTCTCGGTCTCGGCAATCTCACTAATCTCCTCTTCCTTCATGTTCTCCAGCACCTGTTCGATGGCAGGCATCGCCTTGCCCTTTGTCAGCCACCCCATCTGTCCGGCATTTTTTCGTCCGTAGGGGTCAATGCTGTGAAGTTTTGCCATGCGGAAGAAGCTCTCTCCAGCAAGTATCCGCTTTCTTGTCGCCTCAGCCTTTTCACGGCTATCAAGGACAATCTGTGAGATCATGCGTTGCTCAGGGATAAACCCAAGTTCACGGTGTTGTTCAAAGTAGGCACGTGCTGCGACACGATCTGGTGCCCACTCATTCTCTTTTTTCATTAACAGCATGGCAGGCAGACGCTCTCGGGAAAAGGCATCAATGGTGTTCTTTAGTCCGTCAGATATATCCCCGGAGACCATATTGACCAGATCAATCTCCAATTTTTGGTAGAGACGCTCCTCAATGGTTGCCGCATGAAAATCATCCTTGCCTTCAAGCTCAACCCCAAGGTCAGAGAAGCTGACTATGTAGTTGTCGGCTTCCGCCAGAATTGTCTTGGGAGTGATTGCAGGGGTTATGCGCTCTTCGTGAACAGAAAGGTGGAGCTGTTCACGGATCTTTTTCAGTGCAAGAGAACGAACCAGTTTGTACTGTTGTGATTTGTACTGGGCAATGGATGCGTCCAGGGCGCCAGAATTTCCCTTGAGCCTGGAGAGCAGAGCGCTCATTACTTTATCGGGAATCTTGATCGATGCACGCAATCTATCCATATATAGCTTATAGGTAATTCCTTTTATGAAGGCCTCACGGTCTGCAATAAACGCTGGATCCCGGTCCATTTCCTGGTTAATGGCCTCAAGATAGAGTAGCTGCATATTTACCAGACGCATGAGAATGGCGCCACGCATTGCCGCCTGATCTTTCTCATTAAGTGTTGGATATTGATCTGCCAGTGGAGAACTCACAATGACACGCTCAATATCGTAGTCGGTAATGGTGTATCCCTCAACAGAGATCAGTGGGGTTGCCTCTCCCTTGGAGAGAGCGATATTGGATACTCCCAGAGAGAGACCAGCAAGCAGGGCCAACTGGATCCATTTCAACATAATATTCATTCCTTTGGTCGATGTAGCATCAGGATCAAAAAAGGGGGGCGTTACCCCCCCCCTTCAGTTACTTTTGAAATCTCAATTCGGCGAATTGATCATTCGTCAGGGATTGCGCCGCCAAGGTCCGGTGCAGTTGCATGCATCCAGGATACTGCCGCATCGAAGTCATCCATGATGGGCTTGCCTTCCCACACCTCTTTGTTTGCAATCAGAGGCACACCGGTTTCATTGGTGTAGTGGCAAGCTGCACAGACCATGGGTCCGTGAGAACCATCCGGGTTGAATTGTGCCGCCTGTTTGTATGTGGTGATATCCACATCAGCAGTTACAGGGTAGAGGCCATGAGTTGACTCATGACAGACCTGACAGGCGAGACCAGCATGCCCCTTGGTATAACGCATCAGGCTGTATTTGCCTGGCTGGTTGATAGGGAATGCAACACCACCCTGACCCTCAACATAAGGGGCAGCATGACAGTCCGCACAGTGCGGCTCGCCGGCGGATAGCCAGTAGGATTTACCGTGCGTTGCAGCATTGTAAGGTACTGCCATTGCACCATCAGCACCCTCAGGCAGGGTCAGCGAGGCAACATCTACAGCAGGATTGGCAGAGAGCGGAATAACACTGAAGTCCCCATCTTCATCCCTGGATCCCATGGGGCCTCCATCCTTGATTGCGATAACTGCAATATCAGGATGTGCAATCTCCGGATCCCACAGTGCAAGGATCTGGGATTTTCCTGGGGTATCGTTGCCATCAGCGTCAAGTACCACCTTGGGATCCATCATTGACTCCAGGGTTGCCATATCGACACCGATGCCAGCTGCGATCTCTTCCAGAGACTTGTCACGCAGAGTGGCACCTTCCTGACGGAATGCGTGCGTGAGGTTGTCAGCCTGATAAAGCGCTCTGGCTAGAGGTGAGTGACAGTTGGTGCACCAGAGGCCCTTGCCACCCTCACCGTTGCCGATATTGGAGACGTTGGCCTGAATCCAGCTACCAATTGCATTTAGATGCTCTGGTGTGCCAGCCCCATCCTTGTCCTTGTAAGGGTTGGAGTGGACATCACGACCTGCAAAACAGCCTTCGCCATCACGATTATCCGCATTGGCAAATAGGTTTTCGCCATTCTCGGTTATCGGATAGCGATCCATATTGCCATCCTGACGATGTGATGGGTGACAGCCCTGACATGATCCGGTACGGCCCTGACTATCTGGAAGTGGACGCTTCTCCTGGTGAACCAGGTGAATTGCCTCGGTCAGTGGCATGATTATCCGATCTTCTCCGCCAGGAATAATGTCACTAACCTTTTTGGATTGCAGGACACCGATCACGTTATCTGCATGACACTTCTGGCAGAGGATGGGGTCCCCGCCCATACGGTTGTCCTTGGAGCGTGAGCCTGGATCGTAATTCTTGAGGAAGTCCGTACCATGCTTGTCATCATGCATCTCAAGAATGGAGAGAGAGGTTCCCTTCAGGTTTGCAATCCACTCACTTGCGCCCAGCGCCTTCCAGAATGCCTTCTCAACTTTCCAGAGGTTGTACTTGTCTCCATTGGCATTTTTGTTGGAGTGGCAGTTTGCACAGTTAGGTATATCAATAGGGCTTGTTCCAATAAAGTGAACAGGCTTGCCGTTGACGCTATCGATAATAGCCTCACCAGACTCTGCATCCACCAGTGCAGCCCAGGACTCCTGGAACGGGCGAATCTCGCTCTCCAGCATGTTTAGTGGGTCACGTTTCATGATGCTGTCCTGCCAAGGGGTCAATGCCAGACCTAGTGCATCCCAGATTCCAGGGTTGGTCAGTACGATTGGCACATTGTCCAGTACAGGTGATTTGGTGAATACAGTAGTGCCCTTCACCCCAGAGTAGTGGAGATGTCCGCCACTCATAGGGCTTGGTACTGCAGCACCGGCAGGGCCATTATCCTTTGGAATGGGTATCTCGATTCCAACCCGTGCCTTCTTGCTATCCGCACTGGTTCCATCGGGATTTGACCCCTTTAGATCCTTGTATACATAGAGGTGGGTGAAATAGGCATTGGCCACATTCTCATTTTCTGTGTACTGACCATCACCATTAACATCATATTTGACATCCCAGTAGGCGAGTTTGTCACCCTCTGAATAGGTGTTGTCAGTATGGCCAAACTTGATCTTCATCCTCTTCTTGCCATCAACGAGGATACCGTGCTCCTCCTCATCAGATTCCAGCACCTCTGGCCATTTCTTGGCGCCCACAGCAGTCTTGATGACCTGTGCCTGGACAGAGTTGTAAGGTGGAAGTACACAGCAGTAGGTAAAATCAAAGCCGGTACAGTGCATGCCCAGCTCATAGTTCAGACTGATGTTGTATTCGTTCTTTGGTCTGGTTGGATCTGCCACAGCGGCCGCTGCATCAGCTCCATAAATACGCTCCTTGATGGGTTTGTATAAAGTTTGTTGCTGTTGCGCGCCACCCCCGGCCGCAATAGCAAGAACCAGAGCACTCCCCGCCAGCGTTGCTGAACGACCTGGTTTCATAGTCAATCACTCCTCCATCCCATTAAGCTTTTTCGGGGGTTCCTTGGTTAAAGCTTCGATCACCACAGTATAGAAATGTTGGAGTTATGGCAAGACCACTATTAGTCAATAATGTAGTTGATGTTTGATTATGGGCAATGAGGTTGAACTTCTCTCTCTGTGCCATGTCTTCTCGGGTACAATCTCTGCACCATTGATGTTACAAGGAATAAGTTAAATGAATCTGATCTGCCTGAGGAAAATGGCTGCTGGCAGTGTACTGTTTACTCTGTTGGCTATATTTGTAGTCCCATCAGTGGGAACTGCAGCCAATGTTACAGAGGCTATGCTGGAAAATGGGATGAAGGTGATCGTCAAGGAGGATCATCGGGCACCAGTTGTGGTTTCACAGATCTGGTACAAGGTTGGTTCCAGTTATGAGGTGGACGGGATTACCGGTATCTCCCATATATTGGAGCATATGATGTTCAAGGGGACAGAGAAGCATGGTCCCAATGAATTTTCAAAGATCATCTCGGAGAATGGAGGGCGTGAGAATGCCTTTACCGGGCGTGACTATACGGCCTACTTTCAGCGCCTGGAGAAGAGCCGACTCCCTATCAGCATGGAACTTGAATCGGACAGAATGCGTAACCTGACCCTGCCGGAGGAGGAGTTTCTCAAGGAGCGTGAGGTGGTGCAGGAGGAGCGCAGAATGCGTACTGATGACAAGCCCACATCACTCACCTATGAACAGTTTATGGCTACGGCATTTCAGACTAGCCCCTATCACCATCCAGTAATAGGGTGGATGAATGATATCGAGAACTACAACATCGAGGATCTGCGAGAGTGGTATGCAATGTGGTACGCCCCAAATAATGCCACCCTGGTAGTTGCCGGAGATGTGGTTGCAGATGAGGTTATTGAGATGGCTAGAAAGTATTACGGACATCTTGAGCCATCCGTCATTAAGCCGCCAAAACCTCGAATGGAGACCAGACAGCTGGGTGCTCGAGAGGTGACAGTCAGGGTTCCTGCCGAGATTCCGTATCTGGTGATGGGGTTTCCAGCACCTACTGTGGTGACTGCCGAGAGCGCATGGGAGCCATACGCACTGGAGGTGATGGCATATGTGCTGGATGGGGGGGATAGCGCACGTTTTAATAAGAGACTGGTTCGTGGAACAGAGATTGCAACCAGTGCCGGGGTTGGTTATGACCCCTATGATCGACTACAGACGCTCTTTATTGTGGAGGGTGTTCCTGGGAAAGGACATACCGTTGCAGAGGTCAAAAAAGCTCTACTGACAGAGTTAAGGGAGATTAAAAGAGAGCCGGTCACAAAAGCAGAGCTCGATACAGTTAAGGCACAGGTAGTGGCCGCCAAGGTTTTTGAACGTGACTCGGTGTTCTACCAGGCGATGCAGATTGGAACCATGGAGACAATTGGTCTCGATTGGCGGGAGGCAGATCGCTATGCAGAGAATATTCGCAAGGTGACAGCGGAACAGGTGATGGCTGTGGCAGAGAAATACCTGGATTTTGATCAGATGACAACAGCAACTCTGGACCCTCTTCCAATAGATAGTGAAACAAGCAAGGAGAAACAGCATGATTAGCAGGCTATCTGTTTTGGTAATCGGCCTACTACTCTCTATGGCCGTAGCGGCAATACCGCAGATTGAGCGTTGGAGTACAGCCAGTGGGGCACAGGTTCTCTATGTACATACCCCCGAGATTCCAATGGTTGATATCAGGGTGATCTTTGACGCAGGAAGTGCACGAGATGGCAAAAAGGGGGGGATAGCAGCAATGACCAATGGTCTCCTCTCTACTGGTACAGGGCTGCTTGGGGAGGAGGCAATCGCAGAGACCATGGACAGGTTGGGTGTAAACCTTGGTTTTGACTCGCTGCGTGATATGGCGGTGGTGTCACTGCGTAGTCTGAGTGATGACCATATATTGGACCCCGCACTGGAGGTGATGGCGGATGTTATTCACCATCCATCTTTTCCAAAGAGTGCCTTTGAGCGAGAGCGTAGCCGCCAGTTGATCGGGATTCAGGCCCAGAAACAGTCACCTGGAACCATTGCAGAGAAGGCGCTCTTTAGAGCAATGTATGGAACCCACCCCTATGCAGAGCCATCAAGTGGAACTGAGAAGAGTGTCAAGGCACTGAAGCGCAGTGATCTGCGCAGATTCCATGCGCAGTACTATGTTGGAAGCAATGCAGTTATTGCAATTGTTGGGGATGTTGGCAGAGAGCAGGCCAAGAAGATTGCCGAGAGAGTGGTTGGAAGCATACCGATGGGAGAGAGGGCCCCAAAATTACCAGATGCGGTAACTGCAAAGCCGGGTGATACGATCAGGGTTGATTACCCATCAGTACAGAGCCATCTGCTGATGGGGCACCCAGTGTTGCGCCGAGGTGATCCAGACTATTTTGACCTTTATGTGGGTAACCATATATTGGGTGGAAGTGGTCTGGTCTCAAAAATCTCCGAAGAGGTGCGAGAGGAGCGTGGCTTGGCCTACAGTGCCTACAGCTACTTTGCGCCGATGGCTGGAGAGGGGCCATACAAGGCTGGTCTGCAGACCAAGAATGAGAGCAGGGATGAGGCGCTGGAGGTGCTACGTAAAACCATAGTAGATTTTATTGAGCAGGGGCCGGGCATTGAGGAGCTGATACGTTCAAAAAAGAATATTACCGGTGGCTTTCCTCTGCGGATTGATAGCAACAAGAAGATTATCGATTATCTGGGGATGATTGGTTTCTACGGACTGCCTGATGACTACCTGGATACCTTTAACCAGAATGTTGAGGCAGTAACCAGTGAGAGCATCAAGAATGCATTCAGACATCGGCTACACCCATCAGAGATGGTAACGGTTATTGTGGGTGGCAAGCCTGATTAGGTAACAGTGCAGTATGGTAAAAAAGGGGAAATCGCGAGGCGGCAGACGTCTCAGGATTGTTGCCGGAGAGTGGCGAGGGCGAACCCTCTCCTTTCCTGATAATCCAGGGATTCGGCCTACACCTGATCGGGTGCGTGAGACCCTCTTCAACTGGCTTCAGCCAACTATCTCGGGAGCACTCTGTCTTGACCTGTTTGCAGGTAGTGGCGCGCTTGGTCTGGAGGCACTTTCACGGGGGGCATCTCATGTCGACTTTGTGGAGTTTGAACAGAAGAGTGCCCAGGCAATTGGTGAGCACCTTGAGCTATTGAAAAGTGACAGGGGAGAGGTGTTTAGAGAGGATGCCTTTATCTTTCTGGAGAAGAGGGAGCTCTCCCCATACAGCCTTATCTTCCTGGACCCACCATTTAACAGAGACATGCTGGAGAAGGTATTTATATTGCTTGAGAGGTCAGAGCTCTCTCCCAAATTGCAGCTCTATATTGAGACAGAACAGGGGGTAGATGAGTTGGAAATACCATCCGACTGGGTTGTGGCTCGCAAGGGTAAGGCTGGTCAGGTACGATATATGCTTCTTGAGAGTAAAGGTAGAGAGGAATCATGAAGGCAGTCTATCCCGGAACATTTGACCCAATCACCAAAGGACATATCGATCTGGTTGAGCGTGCGACCAGAATTTTTGACCATGTTGTTATTGCAGTGGTAACTGATAGTTCCAAGCAGCCACTCTTCTCTGTTGAGGAGCGTATTGACATGGCGAGAGATACATTGAACGGGCTGGATGGGGTTGAGGTGGTATCTTTTGATGGTCTACTGGTTGAGTTTGCCCGTTCGATTGGCGCCGGCGTTATCTTGCGAGGACTGCGTGCAGTATCTGATTTTGAGTATGAGTTCCAGTTGGCGGGGATGAATCGTCACCTTGCATCTGATATTGAGACCATGTTCCTGACTCCCGCCGAGCAATTCTCCTATATATCATCCAGCCTGGTACGTGAGATTGCCTCCCTGGGGGGGGATGTCTCCCCATTTGTGGAGAAAAATGTGCAGCTGGCGCTGGAACAGAAATTAAGTGACGGTGTATAATAAAAGGATTCAAGAATTCACGCAAAAATGATAGGGAAAAGAGATGGCGCTTTATATTACGGATGAATGTATTAACTGCGATGTGTGTGAGCCTGAGTGTCCTAATGAGGCAATCTTTCAGGGTGACGAGATTTATGAGATTACTACGGATCTATGTACCGAGTGTGTCGGTCACTATGATGAGCCACAGTGCGTGGAGGTATGCCCGGTAGACTGTTGTCTGCCTGATCCTGACCATGAGGAGGGTGAGGATGAGTTGAGAGCAAAGTATGAGAAGTTAACCGCCTAGACAACTCATTTCAAACTCTGTAAAAGGCTCCTTGGTGGAGCCTTTTTTAATTCCCGCCCCTCTTGCGGCGTCCACTCTCTCTGCGATTAATTACCCCATCCTCCGGATACTCGTAGTGAACAATGGTACGTTTGTGATTTTGCTGGGTTATAACTCCACGAACCTCAAAAGGGCCGCTGAGCTTAAGTGAGTGAAATAGTCCGTTTAGTGGAACCAGATATGTGGCGCCATCGCGGCGAACCAGTTGACGGAAATGGTACTCATCCTTGTAGGCCGCCAGAACATATGCACCATTTACTACAGGGCAGCCGGGGTCAATTATGATGACGGCGCCATCATTGAATTCTGGTGCCATGCTTTCACCAATCACCTGAAGGGCAAAAGGCTCTTTCTCTTCACACGCTGTTGGGTTATGTATATCCATTGGGCGATTTTAACAAATCAGTGTTGGCAGCGTGGGCAGTACCAGGTGGAACGCTGGTTTTGGGTTATCTTTCTGATAGTAGACCCGCATTCTGTGCATGGTTCATTCTCTCTGCCATAGACAAGAAGCTGCTGCTGGAAGTAACCGGGTTTGCCCTCACTATTGCGAAAATCCTGTAGCGTTGTTCCTCCCTGTTTTATTGATGTTGTAAGGGTTGAGATTATGGCTCTGGCAAGCTCCAGATAGCGTTGCTTCGAGATTTTGTTGCACGCTCTTTTAGGGTGGATGCTGCTGAGAAATAGTGACTCGCAGGCGTAGATGTTGCCGACGCCAGTGATAATCTTCTGATTCATTAGAAAAGATTTGATAGATGTTTTTCGTTTTCTTGATTGAGCGTACAGGTGCTCTGCAACATCTTCTGCAGTATGGCCATAAAGAACTGGTTCAATCCCAAGATTTTTCAGCAGAGGGTGCTGTTTGGGTGGCTCGGTCGTTAAAATAAATGCACCAAAGCGGCGCGGATCGCGGAAACGGAGCAGGGTGTCGTTGTCGAGCAGGATATCGATATGGTCATGTTTCTCTGCAGGAGTCCCCTGCTCCAGAACACGAAATGTGCCGGTCATACCAAGATGGAGAATAATAGTGGCGTGGTTATTGTGTGCGGTGTTTCGTGCAATCTCCAGAAGCAGATATTTTGCCCGGCGGCTTACCTTACGAAAAATCGCCCCCTTTAGTTTCTGCTCGATACCTTTCGGGATCGGCCAGCGCAGTGATCGTTGTCTGACGATCACTTTGGTTATGGATTGTCCCAGGCAGGCTGGTTCAATTCCTCTTCTTGTGGTCTCTACTTCCGGTAGTTCAGGCATGGTGACAAGTGTAACCGATGTGTAACCTCAATCCTGTAGCCGTGATCACTTGCAGGATTTAGGTATAATTTGGCGATGATTTTAGGCGTAGATACTGGCGGAACCTTTACCGATTTTGTGTTGTGGGATGGCGAGAAACTTCACATCCACAAGGTGCTGTCGACCCCATCGTCCCCAGAACAGGCAATTCTGCAAGGCATTGATGAGATGGGTATCGATGTTCACGGGTTGACTATTATCCATGGCTCCACAGTAGCAACCAATGCGGTACTAGAGGGTAAGGGTGTCCATACTCTGTTTATAACCAACAGAGGGTTTGCTGACATGTTGACCATTGGTCGGCAGGCGCGTGAGGAGCTCTACAATCTACAGCCAAAACCGGTTGCTCCGCCGGTGTCACGTGAGGATTGCCTGGAGACAGGCGGCAGAATTGATGCGTCTGGCGAGATTATAGAGAGGCTAACCCAGAAAGAGCTCAACAGGCTACGAGATGAAATAGAGCAACGTAACCCTGACTCTGTGGCAATAAATCTTCTCTTCTCTTTCCTGAATCCTGATCCGGAAATTCAGATTGAATCGGTTGTGCCCAAGGATATTTTTGTGTCGCGCTCATCATCCCTGTTACCCGAGTACAAGGAGTACGAGAGGGGGATTGCCACTTGGCTCAATAGTTATGTTGGGCCGCTAGTAGAGGGTTATCTGGGACGTCTTGAGCAAGGGGTTGAGGATGCCCAGGTTTCAGTGATGCAGTCTTCAGGCAATACAATCTCTGCAGACAGTGCTGGTGCACAGGCTGTCCATATGTTGTTGTCAGGCCCTGCCGGCGGTCTTGCTGCTGCCCACTATATAGGCAAACAGATTAGGAAATCACAACTTCTCACTTTTGATATGGGCGGAACTTCAACTGATGTGGCACTGGTTGATGGTGATATCAGGCTGACGTCAGAGGGTAAAATAGGTCGTTATCCAGTAGCTGTACCAATGGTGGATATGCACACAATTGGTGCCGGCGGAGGCTCGATTGCCAGGGTTGATGAGGGGGGAATGTTGCAGGTTGGTCCGGAGTCTGCGGGGGCATCACCAGGACCGTCCTGTTATGGCAATGGCGGAGAAGATGCCACAGTTACCGATGCCAATCTTTTGCTTGGAAGATTGCTGCCTGATGCTTTTCTGGGCGGCGGGATGTCGCTGGATATGAAGGCAGCAGAGAGGGCGGTTGGCAGAATTGCAGAATCATTGAACTGCTCTGTAAAGGAGGCGGCAGAGGGGATAGTGCAGATAGCCAATGAACACATGTCTCATGCATTGCGTGTTATTTCCGTACAGCGTGGTGTCGATCCCAGAGAATTTACTCTGGTCTCTTTTGGTGGGGCGGGAGGACTTCATGTCTGTGCCTTGGCGGAGTCTCTGGGGATGAGTCGTGCAGCGATCCCTCTATATGGCGGGGTTCTTTCGGCATTGGGAATGTTGGTTGCTCCACGTGGTCGGGTGTTGTCGCAATCCATTATTATGCTAGCCACTGATCTTGACGAGATATCGCTAGAGCAGAGTTTCAGCCAGTTGGAGAAGAGAGGGCGACAGGCACTCTCTGCAGAGGGTGTTGAGAAGGAAAATATTGAGCTGATCCGCAGTGTGGATCTGCGTTACAAGGGACAGTCATTTACCCTGAATGTGGCGTGGCGTGGTTACTCTCTTCTGGAGGAGATGTTCCATCAGGCACATTACGAGCGTTATGGCCATAACTTCGATTTTCCGATTGAGCTGGTCAATATAAGAGTGAAGGTCAGAGAGCAGAGTTCGCCACAGTTTTCACTGCACAACAGTGGGCAGGAATCACACTCACCTGTGCAGCCTGTATCGTCTGAAGTTGGTGAGGTTCCGGTTTTTCAAAGAGAGCTATTGAGTGTGGGGGAGGTAGTAGAGGGTCCTGCAATTATCACCGAAAAGGTATCAACCTCACTGATTGCTACAGGGTGGCGGTGTGAGGTAGATGTTTCCGGAGTGTTGCTGCTGTCTAGTATATAAATAGCATCAATGATCTGACGGTTGCGTGGTGCCATACAGTATTTGAACTGCTCATATTTTTATTATGTGCACAAAAAAACCTGCAGTTAGCAGGCTTTTTTGAGAATCTGGCAAGAGAGGCCTTTACTTGATTTTAGCCTCTTTGAAGATCACATGCTTGCGTACACGGGGATCATATTTTTTGATCTCCATCTTCTCGGGCATGGTGCGCTTGTTCTTGGTTGTGGTGTAGTAGAAGCCTGTTCCGGCACTTGATACGAGTTTGATCTTGTCACGCATGATTATGCTCCTTTAAACCTTTTCGCCACGGGCGCGGATATCAGACAGTACGGAATCGATTCCATTCTTGTCGATAATACGCATTCCCTTGCTGGAGAGGCGCAGTTTTACCCAACGATTCTCACTCTCTACCCAGAAACGGTGGGTATGAAGATTAGGAAGAAAACGACGACGCGTCTTGTTATGTGCGTGGGACACATTGTTACCCGCAACAGGGCGTTTACCGGTCACCTGACATACTCTGGACATTATTACTCTCCAACAAACTTTAAACTGGCACCAAAAAATATGAGTGCTTACAAAAAAGAGCGCGAATTGTGCCAAAAAATGGGGTGGGGGGCAACTGATATCTCGGTAATTTTTGGGTAATTGGGGCGTGCAGATAGTCAATAACCTCGTATAATGTGTCAATTATCATTGCTTCATGAGGTGGTTATGGGGCAATCCCGGTTTTTGGAGATAGCAAGATGTCGATGGATGATCGTGACGGCGTAATCTGGATGGATGGAGAGATGGTGGATTGGCGTGATGCCAAAGTCCATGTGCTGACCCATACCCTCCACTACGGAATGGGTGTGTTTGAGGGAATTCGGGCCTACAAAACTGCTGATGGACCAGCAATTTTCCGACTTAAGGAGCATACAGATCGTCTTTTCCGTTCTGCCCATATCATGGATATGGAGATTCCCTGGACCCCGGAGCAGATCAATGATGCGACCAAGGCGGCGGTTCGAGAGAATGGCTTGGAGAGCGGTTACATTCGGCCCATGTGTTTCTACGGCTCCGAGGGGATGGGGCTTCGTGCCGATAATCTGAAAGTTCATACCATGATTGCAGCATGGGAGTGGGGTGCATATCTGGGTGAGGAGAATATGGAGAAGGGGATTCGTATCAAGACGTCTTCATTTACCCGTCACCATGTAAATATCACCATGTGCAAGGCTAAGGCCAACGGCCACTATATAAACTCAATGCTGGCTCTGAGTGAGGCACAGAAGGATGGGTATGATGAGGCGTTGCTACTGGATGTGGATGGTTTTGTGGCAGAGGGGAGTGGAGAGAATATCTTTATTGTCCGTAATGGGGTGATCTATACCCCGGAGCTGACCTCTGCACTGGATGGAATCACCCGCCAGGTGTTGATGACGCTAGCTGGAAAGATCGGGGTTGAAGTCAGAGAGAAGCGCATTACCCGTGATGAGGTTTACACTGCGGATGAGGCCTTCTTTACCGGCACGGCTGCGGAGGTGACCCCTATTCGGGAGCTGGATAACCGTGCTATTGGTGCCGGTAGCCGTGGTCCGATTACCGAGAAGTTACAGACCATGTACTTTGATCTGGTCCATGGGCGGTTGGATGGCTATGATGATTGGCTTGATCGTATTTAATAGATAGATTTAAAAAGATAACAATTTATGAAAATAGCCATAGCAGGCACAGGCTACGTCGGCCTCTCCAACGCAATGCTCCTCGCCCAGAACAACGAGGTAGTGGCGCTCGACATCATCCCCGAGAAGATCGAGATGCTCAATCGTGGAGAGTCCCCTATTGTCGATGAGGAGATCGAGGATTTTCTGCAGAACCGAGATATCAATTTCAAGGCCACCTTGAACAAAGAGGAGGCCTACAGGGGTGCAGACTTCGTCATCATCGCTACCCCAACCGATTATGACCCGGATACCAACTACTTCAACACCAAATCCATCGAATCGGTCATTAGCAATGTAAGAGATATAAATCCGGATGCCACAATGGTAATCAAATCCACAGTGCCGGTTGGATATACGGAGCGCACCCGCAAAACAATGGGGTGCAAAAACCTCATCTTCTCCCCAGAGTTCCTGCGAGAGGGCAGGGCACTCTACGATAACCTCCATCCATCTCGCATCATTGTGGGCGAGCAGAGTGAGAGAGCCAAAACATTTGCCAACCTGTTGGTCGAGGGGGCAGAGAAAGAGGATATTCAAGTTCTATTCACCAACTCTACAGAGGCAGAGGCGGTCAAACTCTTCTCCAACACATATCTTGCCATGCGTGTCGCCTACTTCAATGAGCTCGACACCTATGCAGAGGTGCATGGTCTTGATGCAAAACACATAATTGAGGGTGTAGGACTGGATCCACGGATTGGAACCCACTACAACAACCCATCATTTGGCTATGGCGGCTACTGTCTGCCCAAGGATACCAAACAGCTTAGGGCAAACTACCAGGATGTACCAAACAACCTTATTCAAGCCATTGTCGAGGCAAACTCCACCCGCAAGGACTTTATTGCAGACTCCATTCTTAAACAGAACCCGAGTGTTGTGGGTGTCTACCGACTGATCATGAAGAGCGGCTCGGACAACTTCCGTGCCTCCTCCATCCAGGGGATCATGAAGCGGATCAAGGCCAAGGGTGTCGAGGTGGTGATCTATGAGCCAGTAATGGAGGAGGGTGAGTTTTTCCACTCCAGGGTGGTCAATGACCTTGAGGAGTTTAAAGAGATCTCTGATGTGATAATCGCCAACCGTCTATCTGCTGAGATAGATGATGTTAAGGATAAGATTGTGACCCGAGATCTGTTTGGAAGTGATTCATGAAGATGCTCAACGTATGAAGATATTAGTAACCGGAAGTGCCGGCTTTATCGGCTCTGCCCTCTCCATTCGTCTGCTGGAGCGGGGCGATGAGGTGGTCGGAATCGATAGCCACAACGACTACTACGACCCTGCTCTGAAAGAGGCACGGTTGGCACGACACAAAGACCACCCAAACTACACCCACATCCGGATGAATCTGGAAGATCGTGAGGGGATGGCAAAACTATTCAAAGAGCAACAGTTTGAGGGGGTAGTAAATCTGGCGGCCCAGGCTGGGGTCCGCTACTCACTGGAGAATCCGCTCGCCTATATCGACACCAATCTTGTTGGCTTCGGCCATGTTCTGGAGGGGTGTCGACATAATAAGGTAAAACATCTGGTCTACGCATCCTCCAGCTCAGTCTATGGCTCCAATACCAAAATGCCATTTAGTGTCCACGACAACGTCAACCATCCAGTCAGCCTATACGCAGCGACCAAAAAGGCGGGTGAGCTGATGGCTCACACCTATAGCCATCTCTACAATCTGCCAACCACAGGACTGAGATTTTTCACCGTCTATGGCCCCTGGGATCGCCCCGATATGGCGCTGCAAAAATTCACTCGAGCAATCCTCGCAGGAGAGAAGATCCAGGTCTACAACTACGGAAAACACAGACGGGACTTCACCTATATCGATGATATTGTTGAGGGGGTGATTCGGGTACTGGATAGATCAGCACCTCCCAACCCGGAGTGGAGTGGAGATAATCCCGATTCTGCCACCAGCAGTGCACCATGGCGCATCTACAATATCGGCAACAATAACCCGGTAGAGCTGATGGACTATATTGAGGCGCTGGAGGAGTCCCTGGGGGTTGAGGCTGATAAGGAGTTGCTGCCACTGCAGCCAGGAGATGTGCCCGACACCTATGCCGATGTTACAGACCTGGTTGAGGAGTTCGGTTACAAGCCGAGTATGTCGGTAAAAGAGGGTGTGAAGAATTTTGCAGAGTGGTATCGTGAATACCACAGAGATAGTTAAAGGGTAGATATGTTCAAGTCAGTACTGGATGAACACATTGAGATTGTTACAGCTCTTCGAAATATGGAGAGTGAGGTCACTGAGGCTGCCCAGAAAATTGGAGACTCTCTACAGCATGGTGGGAAGCTGTTGCTGATGGGGAATGGGGGGAGTGCAGCCGACGCACAACATATTGCAGCAGAGCTAGTTGTCCGTTATCAAAAAGCAAGAAGGGCACTGCCAGCGATTGCGTTGACTACAGATAGCTCAATTCTTACCGCAACTGGCAACGATTTTGATTTTAACCAGATCTTTAGCAGACAAATTGAGGCACTAGCCAGGCCGGGAGATGTTGTGGTGGGGATCTCAACCTCCGGGGAGAGCGTGAATGTGATCAAGGCGTTGCGTGCTGCAAAAGAGCAGGGGGTAGCTACTATAGGGCTAACCGGTGAGATTGGTGGTGGCGTCGGCGAGATTTCTGATCAGACAATTTCTGTCCCCTCTACCATTACTGCCAGGGTTCAAGAGGCGCATATTCTGATTGCCCATTTCTGGTGTGAAAAAATTGAGGAGCAGTGGTGAACCACCCATTTCCCCGGTTTTCAGAAGGACGGACACTGGTTGTTGGAGACCTGATGCTGGATCGCTACTGGTCTGGTGGAGCAGAGCGTGTTTCTCCAGAGGCGCCCGTTCCTGTAGTGCAGATTAGCGAGATTGAGGAGCGCCCAGGTGGTGCTGGCAATGTTGCCCTCAATATTGCCTCATTGGGCGGTGCAGTTACCCTGTTGGGTGTGGTGGGAAGAGACACCGAGGGGGATAGTCTGCAGAGAGCATTGACTGAGCATGGGGTTCAGTGTGACTTCCAGCAGGAGGAGGGGGTTCGTACCTCTACCAAACTGAGAGTGCTTAGCCGTCATCAGCAGCTGATTCGGCTCGACTTCGAGAACCGTTTTGACCAGCTCTCACTGGAGGCGATGCTGGAGCGTTACAAGAGACAACTGGAGCAGCACGATGTGGTAGTCCTCTCTGATTATGGCAAGGGTACATTGAGCGATGTGCAGACCATGATTCAGCTAGCACGTTCCGCAGGAAAAGAGGTATTAATTGACCCCAAGGGGGATGATTTTTCCAAATATCGTGGCGCCACCCTGATGACCCCAAACTTTTCTGAATTTGAGGCTGTGGTTGGGACATGTAGTGGCAACGAGGATGTTGTAGAAAAGGGTGAGCAGCTTCGCCAGCAGCTGGTGATGGATGCTCTGCTGATCACCCGTGGTGAGGATGGAATGACGCTGCTCTGTCCTGGTTCAGAAGAGGGGGATGGGCCTTTCCACCACCCAACCCATGCCCGTGAGGTCTATGATGTAACCGGTGCGGGAGATACCGTAATTGCAACTATTGCCGCAGGGCTGGCAGCAGGGGCAACACGTCAGGATGCGGTGGCGACGGCTAACCTTGCGGCTGGAATTGTGGTCGGAAAATTGGGTACCGCAACCACCACCGTTGCAGAGCTGCACCATGCCGCTCACGATCCGGAAGAGGGTGGTTTTGGCATCCTCACCGAGGATGAGCTGCAGCAGGCCATTGAGTATGCACATGCGCGAGGAGAGAAGGTGGTGATGACAAACGGCTGTTTCGACCTGCTCCACACCGGCCATGTAACTTATCTTGCAGAGGCGAGAAAACTGGGGAACCGCCTGATAGTTGCAGTCAACTCGGATGAGTCGGTTAGGCAGCTCAAGGGCGATGTGAATGGAGTGAGCCGTCCAATTAATGGGATAGAGCAGCGGATGACAGTCTTGGCTGCATTGGAGAGCGTCGATTGGGTGGTTCCATTTACCGAGGAGACCCCGGAACGACTCTACTGCAGAGTCCTGCCAGACATGATAGTAAAGGGAGGGGACTACAGACCAGAAGAGGTTGCAGGAGGCGAATGCGTGATAGCCAATGGGGGCTCAGTAGAGATATTGAAATTTGTAGAGGGACACTCCACAACCTCAATGATTGAGAGAATGAAGGGAACAGAAGAATGATTATAGTCACAGGTGGAGCCGGATTTATCGGCAGTAATATTGTCAAGGCTCTCAATGAGCGTGGTGAGACCGATATTCTGGTGGTTGACAATCTCACCAATGGCCACAAGATGCGCAATCTGGCCGATCTTGATATTGCTGACTATATGGATCGTCTGGATTTTATCGATCGGATCAATAATGACGATGAGTTTGGTGATGTCCAGGCAATCTTTCATGAGGGGGCGACCTCAGCCACCACAGAGTGGGATGGCCACTTCGTGATGAAGAACAACTACGAATACTCCAAATCACTACTTCACTGGTGCCTCAAGCGGGGGGTGCAGTATCTCTATGCCTCCTCTGCCTCGGTCTATGGGGCGGGAACCACCTTTGTGGAGGATCGGCAGCACGAGCATCCGATCAATATGTACGCCTACTCCAAATTCCAGTTTGATCAGTATGTGAGAAGGCTACAGACTGAGATGAAGAGCCAGGTGGTTGGCTTCCGCTACTTCAATGTCTATGGTCCGCGTGAGCAGCACAAAGGGACTATGTCGAGTACGGCATTCCACTTTAATAATCAGCTCAAGGATGGTGGCATCGCCAAACTGTTTGCCGGTTGTGATGGCTATGGGGATGGGGAGCAGCGTCGAGACTTTGTCTATGTGGGAGATGCAGTGAAAGTGAATCTCTGGTTTATGGATAATCCAGACAGATCGGGAATCTTTAATTTGGGAACAGGACGTTCGCAATCATTCAATGATATGGCCAATGCAGTGATCGATTGGCACGGAAAGGGGGAGATTGAGTACATTCCATTCCCGGACCACCTCAAAGGCGCCTACCAGAGCTTTACCGAGGCAGATATCAGCAACCTGCGCAGTGCCGGATACTCCAAGCAATTCATGACTGTTGAGGAAGGGGTGGCGGAGTATATGGATATTCTCAATGACTAGTGGGGTCAGGTCTGCGTTTTTACTGTTATTTGATCGTTAGATGGTTGCAATAAGGTGGACGCCAAAAATAACAGTAAAAACGCAGACCTGACCCCATCGGTGCTCATCATCGGACCCTCTTGGGTCGGTGATATGGTGATGGCACAGAGCCTCTTCAAGATACTGAAGCAGCGCACCCCAGATCCGAACATCGATATGCTTGCACCCGCTTGGTCGCTGCCGCTACTGGAGCGGATGCCGGAGGTCAACCGTGGGATTGTGATGCCGCTGGGTCACGGCAAGATGGGGTTGGGGGAGCGTTATCGACTGGGTAAGAGCCTGCGATCTGAAGAATATAGTCAGGTAATTGTTCTGCCCAACTCACTGAAATCAGCGATTGTGCCCTGGGCAGCAGGAATTCCCACTAGAACCGGTTATCGTGGCGAGATGCGCTATGGGTTGTTGAATGACGTAAGGGTTCTTGACAAGGAACAGCTGCCAATGACTGTACAGAGATTCGTTGCCCTTGGTGTGGATTCAGGTGAGCCGCTACCGGAAATTACTGAGCCGAGACTAGAGGTGGAGAGTGACTCCATAGAAGAGACGCTACAATCAATCGGGCTCAACAGGCCGGAGAGTAAACTGTTGGCACTCTGTCCCGGTGCCGAGTATGGTCCTGCGAAGCAGTGGCCAGCCGACTATTTTGCGGCGGTGGCTGAGGAGAAGATCAGACAGGGTTGGGATGTTTGGCTCTTCGGTTCAGAAAAAGATCGATCGATTGGTGAGATGGTGATTGGTGAGCTGGAAGGAGCGGGTAGTCAGGTAGAGAATCTGGCAGGACGAACCACACTGGAGCAGGCAGTCGACCTGATGTCACTGGCAACCGTAGTGGTGGGAAATGACTCCGGTCTAATGCATGTGGCCGCAGCACTTGACCGTGATCTGGTGGCGATTTATGGATCCTCTGACCCTGGGTTTACCCCGCCGCTCAACCAAAGAGCACAGATCCTTGATCTCAATCTGGAGTGTAGCCCCTGTTTCAAGCGGGAGTGCCCGCTGGGCCACTATGACTGCTTGAAAAAGCTAGAGCCTGATCAAGTGCTGAAGGCAGTGGAGGCATTTGGAATCTAATGCGTGTTCTGTTGGTTAAAACCTCTTCGCTGGGGGATGTTCTGCACACACTGCCGGCAGTGACTGATGCAGTAGCAGCGATCCCGGGAATCCGATTTGACTGGGTGGTAGAGGAGTCATTTGCTGAGGTGCCGGCATGGCACCCGGCAGTGGATCGGGTGATTAAGGTTGCGATCCGCCGCTGGAGAAGATCACCACTAAAGGCCATTGTCTCCGGGGAGTGGGGTGCTTTCAGGGGGCAATTGAGCGCGCGGGAGTATGATCTGGTTCTGGATGCACAGGGGCTGATCAAGAGCGCGCTGCTCTCCCGTATGGCCAAAGGCAGGGTGGTTGGTCTTGATGCGGGCTCCGCCAGAGAGCCACTGGCAAGCCGCCTCTATCAGCAGCGACTTCCAGTGGAGAGAGGAGAGCATGCAATTGTCCGACTGCGAAAACTGTTTGCCCAGGCACTGGGTTATGAGCTGCCATTGAGTCTCCCGAACTTCGGTATCAATCGGACAGCCCCAGAAGAGAGAAGTAATGTACCATCCATTCTGTTTGTCCATGGAACCACCTGGGAAACCAAGCATTGGCCCGATGAATACTGGATAGAGCTGGCAGGGATTGTAAATAGTGCTGGTTATACAGTGCTGCTTCCATGGGGAAGTGAGGAGGAGAAGGCACGGGCAGAGAGTATTGCGGCTGGCCACGATGCGGAAATCCTTCCCAGAAGTTCACTTGATGTACTTTCCAGGCAGCTTCAGCAGGCTGTAGGCGCAGTCTGTGTTGACTCCGGTATCGCCCATCTGGTTGCAGCACTGGGCATTCCGTCAGTAACCATTTATGGACCTACTGTCTCTACGTTAACTGGCACAATGGGGGATCATCAATTGCACATGGATTCAGATCTTGAGTGTGCGCCATGTCAAAAAAGGGAGTGTATATATAAAGGAGACCCTGCTGTCGATTCTTTATGTTTGCGTCAGACAACACCAGAGATGGCCTGGAAAAAGCTACTGCTAGAGATTGATGGTCATGAGTAGAAAGCA